>ERZ791809.121-NODE-121-length-68061-cov-8.680058_pt1 | contig 68061 bp, 52 predicted proteins | sample MGYA00509946_ERZ791809 | MGnify/ENA primary metagenome ERZ791809 (study PRJEB30046, sample SAMN00791993) | human gut metagenome | study: EMG produced TPA metagenomics assembly of the A metagenome-wide association study of gut microbiota in type 2...
CCATAAAACCGCAGCGCCCCCGGTTTCCATGACAGGAAGCCGGGGGCGTTTTGTGCATGACTGCTCCTTGCAAACGCCACCCATTCGTTCTATATGACAAGGCAAAACTGCCGGAATCCTATTTGCAGGAAGAAAATTTGGAGAAGATCATTGCGGAGATGGGGTAAAACACACTGGAAATTCACAAATAACGTATCATCGTTACTCCGAACGCTCTGTAATTTTGGCACCCGCTCAGGCTGCTATTAAAAAACCGAGAGCATAAGATTTTTGTAGCGGATTATCGTTAAAAATCAAGCATAAAATAAGGCTCACTGTCAATTTTGAAATGAACCCCAAAAGTTAGACAAAAATCAAATTAAGCGGTCCCAACGGTCTGAATCCTGTACTGCACAGGGCTCAGGCCGTTTAGTTTTAATTTGATTCGGCGATTGTTGTAATAGTCGATGTAATCGATAATGGCCTTTTCAAGCTGGTCAATGGAATCAAATTTTTCCAAATAGAACAGTTCTGTCTTGAGCAGTCCAAAGAAGTTCTCGGCAACCGCATTGTCCAGACAAGTGGCTTTCCGAGACATGCTTTGTGTAATGCCCTTTGCCTTCCGTAGATTCTGGTATCAGTGCAACTCCGGCCAGTAAGCCTTGTTGGCAACGATCCTATCGTCCGGAAATCTGTTCTTGACGTTTACATGAATAAGCGGTACGATACCATTAAGACCGCAGAAAAAGAGCTGGCGAACGATGCAGGATAAACCGGCACAGGGGGTGCTTTTTTGAACATCGAAAAAATCACGCAGGGAAAAAATCTGACCGACACGGAGCGCACCGTGCTGGAATATATCCTGGACCACCTGGATACGGTGCAGACAGAGGGCGTGCGCGGGGTGGCCCGGGCCAATTACACCTCCACCTCTACCATTATGCGGCTGGCGCGCAAGATGAATTACAGTGGCTTTGTGGATATGTGCTACAAGCTGCGCTCTCTGGTGGAGACCCCTCACCAGACCATGCAGGAGGAGGAAGACTTCCTCAACGGCTTCAGCACCCAGTCCTTGCTGAACTACAACACCTACACCCAGCTGAAGATCTGTGCGGAAAAGCTGCTGGAGCAGCGGGACAAGATGATCTTTGTCTATGGTACCGGATTTTCCGGCACGGTGGCCACCTACCTGACTCAGAAGCTGGTGAACATGGGCATCCTGTGCTTCAGTGCCACCGGCGGCGATTCCGTGGGCATTTTTGAGAATACGCTGGAGCGGATGGGGATGTTTTTCTGCATCTCCAAATCCGGCGAGACCTCGATGGTGCGCGACAAGATCAAGACCGCGCAGGAAAACGGCGTGTGCACTGTGGCAATTACCGGGGAGCAGGAGAACAGCGTGGGCCGGTACGCCGACCTGTGGTTCCGGGTGGAGAACCAGTGGAAGCTGGACGACCAGAACACCATGCCCAATACCTTTTTTCCGCAGGTGATGATGCTCATCGAGCTGATCGCCTACGAGTACCGCCGTCTGTGCATGGAAAACGGCATCAAGTAAGAATGTCTGTGCATTTCGCACAAAAAAATCATGGGTTCTTAAACAAAAGTAATAGAAACGCGTTACTGTTTTGGGTAACGCGTTTTCATTTGTTCAAAAATTGTTTACAGTTGCGTTGGTTTGTGGGATAGTAGTAACACAGACCCGGCCGGGTCCCAGGGGATGGACGCATCCCAGGAGAATGGTTTTTGGAATTGTAAATGAAAAGGAGTCAACCCATGAAGGATAAGGTAATGGATGCATTGCAGCGGTTCTCCAAAGCAATGTTCATCCCCGTTCTGATCCTGCCCATTGCCGGTATTCTCATCGCTGTGGGCAACCTGTTCACCAATCCGCGGCTGCAGGCGGTGCTGCCGTTCCTGAACAACCCGGTCACCATCGGCTTCGGCACTCTGCTGTCCGGCTCGCTCAACGCCATCCTGGCCAACCTGGGCGTCATCTTCTGCGTGGGCCTCAGCGTGGGCCTGGCCAACAAGAAAAAGTCTGAGGCAGGCTTTATCTCTCTGCTGGCATTTCTGGTGTTCCTTAACGCCATGAACAAGTTTATGAATATGCGCGGCATGCTGGTGGAGGGCAGCCTTTCCGGCACCGGCCAGGCCATGGTCCTGGGCGTTCAGGTGCTGGATATGGGCGTGTTCATCGGCCTGCTGCTGGGCATCGTGGTGGCTTACATCCACAACCGCTTCTGCGAGACCGAGTTCAACAACGCTTTCCAGATCTACGGCGGCACCCGCTTTGTGTTCATCGTGCTGATTCCGGTCATGGTGGTCATGGCTGTGCTGTTCACCTTTGTGTGGCCGTATGCACAGGCTGGCATCAATGCGCTGGGCGGCTTTATCCGCAGCGCAGGCAACTTTGGCCTGTTCATCTACGGCACGCTGGAGCGTCTGCTGATCCCCACCGGTCTGCACCATCTGGTCTACACCCCGTTCCTGTACACCTCTCTGGGCGGCACTGCCACTGTGGGCGGTCAGGTGCTGGAGGGTGCCCGCAACATCTACTACGCCGAGATCGCAGATCCCTCCGTTGCTGTGCTGAGCCAGTCCGTCATCTGGGATGCCCGCGGCATCTCCAAGATGTTTGGTCTGATCGGTGCCTGCCTGGCTATGTACCAGACTGCACGTCCTGAGAACCGCGAAAAGATCAAGCCTGTGCTGATCACCGCTGCGGTCACCTCCTTTATCGCCGGTGTCACCGAGCCCATCGAGTTCAGCTTCCTGTTCGTGGCTCCCATCCTGTTTGTGGTCCATGCCGTTCTGGCTGGTTCCAGCTTTGTGGTCCTGAACCTGCTGGGCTGCCGTGCCATCGGCCCCAACGGCTTCATCGACTTCCTGCTGTACAACCTGCCCCTGGGCATTGGCAAGACCCGTTGGCCTGTCTACATCGCTGTGGGCGTGCTGTACTTCTTCCTGTACTATGTGATCTTCCGCGTGCTGATCGTCAAGATGAACCTCCACACCCTGGGCCGTGAGGCAGAGGGCATGGAGATGAAGCTCCACTCCAAGTCCGAGTACAAGGCCAAGGTGGCTGCTGAGAACGGCACCGCTGCTGCCCCTGCTGCTGACAACACCGTGGACGCTACTGTCATCGTGGAGGCTCTGGGCGGCAAGGACAACATCCTGAAGGTCACCAACTGCTACACTCGTCTGCGCACCGAGCTGGCAGACCCCGACAAGGTCCAGGATGATGTGCTGAAAAACCAGACCGGTGCTTCTGCTGTCATCCACAAGGGCAAAAATGTCCAGGTGGTGTACGGCCTGAAGGTCAACGCCGTGCGCAAGGCCGTGGATGCAGAGCTGGGTCTGAGCGGCGAAGATTAACCAATTGTATTCCCTGAATCGATTTATAGAAAACATCCAGTAAGAGGGAGGGTAATATTCCATGAAAAAGTTTTCTATTGTGATCGCCGGCGGCGGCAGTACCTATACGCCGGGTATCGTTATGATGCTGATGCACAGTCTGGATCGGTTCCCGATCCGCAGCTTGAAGCTGTACGACAATAACCCCGAGCGTCAGAAGGTCATTGCCGATGCTGTGGCGCTGGCCATGAAGAAAGTTGCTCCGGATGTGGCCTTCAGCTATACCACCGATCCCGAAGAGGCCTTTACCGATGTGGATTTCTGCATGGCACACATCCGCAGCGGCGGCTATCCCATGCGTGAGCAGGACGAAAAGATCCCCCTGCGCCACGGCGTAGTGGGTCAGGAGACCTGCGGCCCCGGCGGCATGGCCTATGGCATGCGCAGCATTCCCGACATCATGCAGCTGATCGACTACATGGAAAAGTACAGCCCCAACTGCTGGATGCTCAACTACTCCAACCCTGCCTCCATCGTGGCAGAGGCCTGCCGTGTGCTGCGGCCCAACTCCAAGATCATCAACATCTGCGATATGCCGGTGGGCACCCTGCGCCGCATGAGCTACATCGTGGGCAAGACCCCCAAGGACCTGGACGTGAAGTACTACGGCCTGAACCACTTTGGCTGGTGGACCAGCGTGAAGGACAAGGACGGCACCGACTACACCCCCCAGCTCATTGACTATGTCAGCAAAAACGGCTATCTGACCCAGAAGGCCATTGAGACCCAGCACATGGATGCCAGCTGGCAGGAGACCCACCGCAAGGCGGCAGACCTGCAGGCTGTTACCCCGGATTGCCTGCCCAACACCTACCTGAAGTACTATCTGTTCCCGGACTATGTGGTGGAGCACAGCGATCCCAACTACACCCGTGCCAACGAGGTCATCGACGGCCGTGAAAAGACCGTGTTTGGTGCTGCCCGTGCCATTACTGCCTCCGGGGAGTTCCACGGTGACGAGTTCAGCATCGACAACCATGCAAGCTTTATCGTGGATCTGGCCCGCGCTATCGCCTACAACACCCACGAGCGGATGCTCTGCATTGTGGAGAACAAGGGTGCTATCAGCAACTTTGATCCCCATGCCATGGTGGAGGTGCCCTGTCTGGTGGGCAACGATGGTCCGGAGCCTCTGTGTCAGGGTGAGATCCCGACCTTCCAGCTGGGCATGATGAACCAGCAGGTCGCCGTGGAAAAGCTGGTGGTCGAGGCCTACTGCGAGCACAGCTACCAGAAGATGTGGCAGGCATTGACCCTGAGCAAGACCGTGCCCAGCGCCAAGGTAGCCAAGGAGATTCTGGATGACCTGATCGTTGCCAATAAGGACTACTGGCCCGAACTGCACTAAAGGCTGCGCTTGTGAAGCGCTGCCCCGGATATTCTCTGTCCCCATGAAGTAAGCCGAAGGGGCTGCTGCATAAAAATCTTCGCAAGGTTTTGTGTGAGCGCTTGAAAAAGCACAAATAAAGCATCAACTCCCCCTGATTTCCCGTTTCGGAAATCAGGGGGAGTTTTTTTCTGCCGCAGAAGATAAAAACACCGACAGCAGCGCAAAAACATCTTCTGACCAGCAGAGAAAGAGGCGGTTGCCATCGGATGCAAGGGGATGCTTTTTGAATTTCACAATTCTTTCACTTTCTTCTTGCCCGCAATACCCTTTCCGATACACCCGGCAAAGCAGACAGTGCACTTCGGCCCGGAATCCTTAAAACCATCCATACACACGGTGTGTTTGGAAAAACAGAACCGATAAATGATATGGCATTTCCGAAGAATTTTTTGTGGGGCGGCGACATCAGCGCTGCGCAGATCGAAGGTGCCTGGGATGAGGACGGCAAGTCTCCCACGGAGGCAGACTATCTTCTGGGAGCGGATAAGAACAGCATGCGTGTGGCCTACTATCGGATGCCGGACGGCACCGAGGGCAAGGTTTCGGTGATGAGCGGCATGCTGCCCAAAGGCGCAAAGTACATCCTGAAGGATGGCGTCTTTTACCCCAACCACAAGGCGACCGATTTTTACCACCACTACAAGGAGGACATCGCCCTGTTGGGTGAGATGGGCTTCAAGGCGCTGAATCTCTCGATCTCTTGGGCACGCATCTACCCCTACGGTATGGAAAAGGGCGTGAACCAGAAAGGCGTGGAGTTCTACCGCGATGTGCTCAAAGAGTGCCGGAAATATGGCATTGAGCCGGTGGTCACGCTGTACAAGTACGATATGCCGGCTTTTTACATCGAGGACTGGGGCGGCTGGTCGAACCGGAAGCTGATCGACGAATACGTCGAGTTTGCAAGGGTCTGCCTGACCGAGTACAAGGGTCTGGCCACCATCTGGAACACCTTCAACGAGATCAATGCTCCGCTGATGTTGTGCAAGATGGCACACCAGACGACCGATGATCTGCAGCGCGGCTACGAAGAGGTCCACAATCAGCTGGTGGCCTCGGCAAAGGTGGTGCAGCTGGCCCACCAGATCGATCCGGCCAACAAGGTGGGCTGCATGTGCGCAGGCTTCTTTGCCTATCCGTATACCTGCGACCCCAACGACTTCCTGAGACTGCAGCAGGAAGCACAGGCGAGCTTCTATCTGTTCTCGGATGTCTTTGTGCGGGGCTATTACCCCGGCTACGCAAAGTCGGTGCTTGAAAAGGACGGCGTTGTGCTGAATATCTCTGAAGAGGACAAGGCAGACCTTGCCGCGGGCAAGGTGGACTTTATGGCGTTCTCTTACTACAATTCCAGCTGCGTCACGACCCATGAAGTGGATGCGACCGCAAAGGGCAACATGATGGGCGGCATCAAAAACCCCTATCTGGATGCCAGCGAATGGGGCTGGCAGATCGACCCGGTGGGCTTCAAGCGGGCACTGCATGAGCTGTACGATCGCTATCAGCTGCCGCTGCTCGTGATCGAGAACGGTCTGGGCGCACAGGACACGCTGGAGGCAGACGGCTCCATCCACGACCCGTATCGTGTGGACTACATGAGCCGCCACATTGCTGCCATGAAGGAAGCCGTGGAGGAAGGTGTCGACCTGATGGGCTACACCATGTGGTCCTGCATCGACCTGGTCAGCGCTAGCAGCGGTGAGCTGCGCAAGCGCTACGGCTTTATCTATGTGGACGCCCACGATGACGGCACCGGCACCTTCAAACGTTACCGCAAGGACAGCTTCTGGTGGTACAAAAAGGTCATCGAGAGCAACGGCGAGGACCTGGGCTGAGCGCCCCGGCGGATGTCCTGAAATCCACGCAGGGTTCTGCGTGAGCGCCTGAAAAAGCACCAAGAAAGCATCAACTCCCGCTGGTTTCTGTAACAGGAAGCCAGCGGCTTTTGTGTATTCGGAGAATGGAATCACTCGGCGTATGTGCTGGCCTTCTGCGTCATCACCTGCATCGCCTTTGTGGGAATGTTGTTTCTCTTTCGACCGGTTGCTTGTCGATGTAATTCAATGCATTTCTTTTTGCGCTCGCATCTCTATTTCATGAAAATGCCCCCATTCCGGTTGTCCGGAATGGGGGCATATATCAGAGCAGACGGGGGTGCTTTAAGCGTTACGGCTTTTTGTGCTCCGGGTTTTCGCAGCGGCTGTGGCAGGACGCACAGTTGCCGCCGCAGCCCTCACCCTTCCAGCCGCCGTTCTTGGAGATCCACACAACGGCCAGTGCAAACAGGACGGCCAGCACCAGCAGGGTGATAATTCCACGCAGTGTCAACATTTTAAAAACCTCTTTTCCTGCGGAACGTTTCCGCCTTCAGTATACACGATTTTGCCCCGGAGCGCAACCGGAATGCCGCGCGAAAAAAATTTGAAATTTTTTGAAAATAGGGCTTGCAATTTGCCCGGGGCTGTGCTATAATAATCACGTTCCAATTCGGAGCGCCAAACAAAAAACAAAATATGGAGGATTAGCTCAGCTGGTTAGAGCACCTGCATCACACGCAGGGGGTCTGGGGTTCGAGTCCCTAATTCTCCACCAAACGTAAGGCCGTTTACCTGAAAAGGTAAGCGGCTTTTTCTTGTACCTGCGTGATTTTTGATATGAAAAAGTGAAACGAATTCACTTTTGCATATTGATAATGAAACGTGTAGGAGGCCCCCTTTTCAGTCGTTTGTAGCAAGTTTGTAGCAGATCTGTAGCAAAATTCGGGAAGGAACGGCAAAATGGCTCCGAAAACCCGATTTTTGCAGATTTTTTGGTATAAAATTTTATCCTTGAATTTTGTGCAGAATGACGACAGTGCTTTTCATTCGGATTCTGATGCCGTATAATAAAGAAAAAGATCATGGATGAAAGGAGAAATCGCTGTGCGCTACACCATCCGGCATTTTGATTTGCCACTGCTTACCTTTGAAGCAAACATGGACAGTGCAGATACTGACCTCCATATTATAAAGGTCTACGAAGAAAACCGTTCCTTTTTACCTTTGAACCTGACTGTATCAGAAGATGGTGTAGAACGCTGGCTGCGGCATCGCACAATTCCGAAGAACCGAGCGTATGTAGATGCTCTGCTCTCTAAGGTGGGGCTTTCTTTGAATCGTCCGCTGGGAATTATCACCGTCTGCAAAGGACTTTCACTCAATGACTGTTTTTGGGTAGATGCAGAGGGTTCCGGTGACACCTTTGAAAAAGTAAATCTTTACGATAATCGATTCAGTCAGGTGCTGGCAGCAATCGCCTTTACGGGATATGGCAGCAGCATACGAACTTCGCTTGCGTCCTGCCCGGAGTTCTCGACCAACGGGATGCTGCCAAAATGCTGGCGCAGACAAAACGGAAAAATCTACCTTTATAAAGGGGGTACGTCAGGGTTCAGCAATCTGGGGTTTGAACCGTACTCGGAACTGTACGCCTATCAAGTTGCGCAGGCAATGGGTGTAAATGCAATTCGCTACACTCTGACGAAAGACCTGAAAAAGACGCTTTGTTCCAAGTGTGAGCTGTTCACCAGCAAAGAGTATTCTTATATTCCCATCGGACAGCTTGTGTCCAAAGGTGGAATAAAAGCAATTTTTGCGTATTATCAGACGTTAGGGCAGAACTTTGTGGATGCGCTGGAAGATATGCTGGTCTTTGATGCAATCATCTGCAATACAGACCGCCACTATGGAAACTTTGGCGTGTTGGTGGATAATAAGACCAACACGATTGCGGCACCCGCACCGCTGTTTGACCACGGAAACTCGCTGTTCAGTTTGGGCGGAACGGATCTTTGGGACAACCAGAAAGCATTTGATGAATATGCCCGCACACTGCTTCCGCTTGCATACGATGATTTCTTTGCAGCTGCAAAGAGTGCAATGAAACCTCGTCACCGTACAATGCTCCATAAGCTGCTGGATTTCCATTTTGACCGCAGAGCGACACGTTATAATCTGCCGCCAAATCGCTTGAAGATGATCGAAAAAGAGGCACAGCGCAGAGCAAGAGTGCTTTTAGGGTAAAAAAGAAAACCGTCAAACGTGAGAGATTGCTCTCTCATGCGTTGACGGTTTTTCTGGTTTGTGGGGATTATTCTTCTGGCAGAGCCAGAACTTCATCATTGAGCAGCTGATTGGCCTTATCAAAGGCTTCGATCATCTGGGTCGCTTTCGGATGGAGATAATCTGTCTTCTCCTTATATAAAGAAGCAGGACAATCCACACGGACTGCCCTGCAAAAGTAAAGGGAGAGCATCCGAAGACACTCCCCCAGTAGATAGTTATTTTTTTCTTACCATGCAGCGTTTTTTGAAGAATGCGATGCCGTAGCAGAGAATGTCATCATAGTCATCCCGGAAGTCTGCTGCGTACATCCGGTCATTGATCTGCTGAATGGCAGTATCGCAAGCATCCGGCAGAGTATCCAGAGTTTTGGCATACTTGGCTTCAAAAATTGCCACACGGCCATTGCGGATATCCTTTACAATAACATCGCTGCGACCCTCGCCATGCTCTTTGTTGGATTCCACCACATAGCCAGCACCAGTAAAGATGCCTGCAAGGAAAGCGTGGTAAAAATCCTCCCGATAGTCATGGTAGCTGATGGTCATACGCAGCAGCTTGGTCATCTCTTTTGTCAGAGCTTCGTTGTTTCCGCTCCAGACTGCATCAAACAACGGGCTGCGGTTCCATGCCTTTGCACTGTCGTCAAACCATTTGCTTACAGTGGTTTCAAAAATTTCCCGAATCTCTGCATTTGGAATCATCAGCGCAGAGCAGCCATCCGGCAGCGAATCCGTCAGATCCTTATCCCGCACCTTGGTCAGATAGCCTGTCAGATACAGCACACTCCAAAGATTTTCCTCAGAGGAGTGCAGATAATCGTAGGTCAGGCTTTCTTCAATGTGCTGGACAATGGAGCCGCCAGCCATCAGCGTTTCGAGCTTCGTGGTGATATTGTCACCTGCATAGTCGATGAAAGAACGGATGATGGCGTTATCGCTGGTGTTTTTCCAATAGCTTTTCGGCTTCTGTGCTACACCATACTGGAAATCTCGCAGATAACTGATCACGTCCCACGGGCAATAAATGTCAGCATCGCCAAAATGATAACCGTCGTACCATGCCTTGATTTCAGTCGCCTGCGATTCAAGACCGGCATCTTTCAGCATTTGATCTACATCTGCCTGTGTGAAACCAAAGGATTCGCTCAATCGGGGAGAAAGAATCGTATCCGAAACGAAATTGTTCGTCCCGGTAAAAATGCTTTCTTTGGCAATTTTCAGGCAGCCAGTAACAACAGCAAAATCGAGGGAGGTGTTGTCTTTGAGCGTGGTACTCATCATAGCCCGCATCACGTCCAGCATCTGCGAATAATATCCGTTGCTGCTGGCTTTGGCAATGGGAACATCATACTCATCCAGAATGACGACCGCCGACTTTTTGAAATGGATTTCCAGCATCCGAGTCAATAGCAAAAAGCAGCTTTTTGTTTCATCCATGGATGCAGTGCGTCCCAGAATCCGCTTAAAGATGCCTTTGTCATCGTCAGAAATAGCATCGTCGTCCAAAAGAAACTGATAATCCTGAAATGCAAATGCCAGCTTCATGCACAGCATTCCATAGGCACTTTCAAAGGTCAGACCGTCCGTGTCCTTGAAAGAGAAAAAGACCACAGGACACTGATTCATCCACTTTTTGCAAAGTTCCGTATTTTTGGAGATCGCCAATCCCTCAAACATCTGCTTGCTGTCTTTGGTGATGTCCAGAAAATTTGCGAGAGTGCTCATACCGAGAGATTTTCCGAAACGGCGAGGACGAGTGATCAAGTTGACTTTGGGAATGCCGCCATCCAGAATCTCTGCAATCAGATGGGTCTTATCAATATAATAATATCCTTTGGTACGAATCTCTGAGAAATTCGAGATTCCAACAGGAAACTGCAAATCTTTCATGCAATGCTCCTTTCCGCTCACAGAGGAGAGCTTTCAGAACTCACTACTGTAAGTGTACCATGAAATATAGAATCATACAAGAATCAAGTGACATCGAAATAGAGCAGTTTTATTATGCTACGTTCAGTCTGGTGGCTTTATAGCAGTCAGCGCACATTCCCTCATGGGTGGCGGCAAACTCTGCCGCCTGCATGATGGAGCCATCCTTCAGCTTGACCCTCTTGATGGGCTGGTTGCAGCGAGCGCAGATGCAGGGCATCGGCGGTTGTTCCTGCTTCGGTGTAGAGGATTTCGGCTTCGGCTGCTTTTGCGGTTCTGCCTCCGGCTGCGGTGCGGCATCTTCCGGTAAATCTTCTCCGGCGTAGACATAGAGGCCAAGACCAAACATCGCAAGGTTCTTCACCAAGCACCGCATGATAGCCTTATTCACATCGAACATAGAGGCTGCTTCTACGGTGCGTTCTTCCATGCCGATCTTTTCACGGCGGCGGGTCTGCGGATTGTAGTCCCATTTCGGGGTGGTGTAGGTGTAAGGCACGGCTTTCATGGCTTTGTTTGCGCCATCCAGTACAGGCAGCCACATTTCATGCGAAACGCCCTCAATCGTGACCGTGGTGTACACCATGAAGCCGGTGATCGGATCATAAACATAGGGCAGGCCGTTGAATTTCTTGACCTCGTAGCTGGCAGCAGGATATAGCTTTTTTACCTCTGCCCAGGCATACGCCCAGCTTACATATTTTAACTCGGTATTGCCGGACTTCTTGACTTCCAGATGATCTTTGAAGTCGATAGCAAATAATTTTACGAATGGATTTTCCATAAGAATGCCTCCAATTCTGATAAAGAAAAAAGGGCACAACAGCGTCAACTGTTGTGCCCCATGATGTGAAAATTACGGATTGAGCAGAAAATCAATGATGTTTCGATGAATGATTCCGTTTCGGCTTAAATTCATCAAATCACCACTGATAACATACTTAGGATAGTTGTCGTGCAGCCGCTCAAGATTACCGAACTCCCGTTCTTCATCGGCGGGAGTGATCAGGTAAGCAACCTGAATATAGAGCTTTTCATCTCCACGGTAGCAGATAAAATCAATTTCGGTGTCGTCCAGCTTGCCGACCTGAACTTCATAGCCACGGCTCCGCATTTCCAGATATACGATGTTCTCATACAGCTTGTTGCTGTCAAGCTTTTCGCTTTTCTTGATAACGTTCCGCAGCCCAAGATCGACTGCATAGTACTTTTCTGTGCTGGACAGGAGCGCTTTTCCTTTGATATCATAGCGGCTTGCATTCAGAAGGATAAAGGCTTCCTTGAAATAATCAACGTAGTTCAGTACGGTAGCAGTGGTTGTCTTGATTCCTTCCGAAACCATGCGTCCACTGATATTACGGGCAGAAAACGGATTGCCGATATTGTCCAGCAGGAATGCAAGGACATTACGTAATGCGGTCTGTTCGCGAATATTGTGGCGCAGCATGATGTCACGGACAATGATAGCCTCGTAAAGATCGTCCAGATAGGTGGTGATTGAATGATCGTCAGGGAGGAAGAAACGCTGCGGAAAACCGCCGTACTTCAAATAGTCTGCGAAGAGCTTTTCATCCGAAGTATAGGTTCCGTTTTCAATGCATTGCTGTTTTGCTTCGGCCAGCGAAAAGGGGAAAACCTGAATCTGGATGTATCGTCCGGAAAGATAGGTTGCCAGTTCGCCGGAAAGCAGCTTGGAATTGGAGCCGGTCAGGTAAATATCACAATCGAAATCGACACGAAGAGAATTGATTGCAATCTGCCAGCGCTCCACCTCCTGAATCTCATCCAGAAGAATATAAATTTTGCCGGTGCAGCCTTCCGCTTTTTCTGCGATGTAGTCGTAAAGCGTTTCTGCAGTACGGGTGTTGCGGAAGCGCATGGACTCAAAATTGGCCTGAATAATGTTCTGTGCGGGAATGTTGCGCTGGAGGAGCACGTCCTTGATCTGCCCGAGAAGGACTGTTTTTCCACAGCGCCGGATTCCAACCAGAACTTTAATCAGATCCTGATCGATAAAAGGAATGATCTTATCCAAATAACTTTTGCGCAGAACCATCGTGCATCACCTCATATTCTTATCTTAGCATACAATTATTGTTGTGTAAACAGTATTGTGCTTTTCTATTAAATAAAAATAGCTGAAGCGCAAATTTTGTGTGCCTATAGGCGTACAAAAATTATGCTGCATGGATAATGGTAAACCTGCGGCTGCTTACATTCTTGCTGTACCGATTGAAAATATCGGGCTGTTCTTTCTTCAAACGCTGGGAGTCTACCCGCTTACTTTCGGAGGATACCCAGGACACCTTATAGCCCGGTGCTGTGCCATAGGCGGCATCCTGCATCTCCAACTTCACCTGCTGTTCAATAGAGGCTTTTTCCTGCTCCAGCTGTTCGATCTGATCAGAAAGCTCCTGCCGCTTATCCAACAGGTCGCGGATGGGATTAAGATCGGCAGTTTTGTTTCTATCATCTGCAGAGTACAGCTGATTGATCTGCTGTGTATCCCCCTCGCTTCCGGTAGGTACAGGCGGAATTTCGGGCATCACGTTGTATTTCCAGAAGTGCTCTTCCTTGGCAATGAGGTTGTTCAGAACTTCTTTGTCGGTTGTGATCTTGTGAATCACCAGTTCTTTCCCGAAAATCAGAGCAGCAATGTACCAGCAGTCAAAACCGCTGACAGCCAGATAGTGATTGACCTGAGCCATGTAATGTGCAGGGATTTTGCCATCTGCCCACTTATCCGCAGAGAACGGTGAAACCGTTTTGCATTCCAGTCCTGCTTTCTGCCCGACAATCAAACGGTCAAAGTCCGCCAGAAGCAGTGGATGTTCCTCGCTCTGGTAAATGGCATTTGCCCGGCGTACCTTCAGACCGGTTGCTTCGGTGAAGCGCTGCGCCACATAATCCTCCAAGTCACGGCCCTGCCGCATGGCCTCGTTGTCGATGTTTTCAATGGTATCGCTGATTTTATCATGGTATACCTGAAATGCAGAGCGATAGGGATTCAGGCCAAGGATAGCCCCGGCATCCGTGCCGGTAATGCCGCATTTACGATAACGGAGCCAATCTTCTTTGGACAGGTTCAAAGTTGAAATCAATCTTTTCATGCACTTTGCATCCTTTCTCTCATAATTGATTCGGTAATGATGAAGTCGTATTCCACCAAGTCTTTCATGATCGTGGAAAAGTCGCTGGCCAATGAATGGCAAGAGCCAACCCACAGGTCATAAAGAAAATCCAGAATATTATTTTGCACCCTGAGATGGTTCCAGTAGCGCTCCTCCAGTCTGCCCTCGGATTCCAAAACAATAATGGCGGTGCTGATGGTACTTTTCATCGTGATCTCATAAGCCATGGTAACGCTGATTTCAGAAGCACTCTTCTCAACGTTGTCAAAAAATTCCGTGAATTCCCTGAAAATGCGGTTGTTTACATCATTCATGGTTTGCTCCTTTATGCTGCGGCCAGCACCATCTTGTAGGCTTTGTCGATCATCGGGTTGCCCTCTGCGGTGCGCAGGAACAGGTTCTCGTTGTAGTTTTTGGTCTTGCGGAGAGGATCTGCGTGAGTGGCAAAATCGGAGACTGCGTTGATAAAGCGCCAACCGTTTTTGCCGACCCATTCCAGATCCGGTGCGTTATAATAGCGAGCCTTCAGATCTTCCTGCAAGCGCAGGTTATTCTTCCGCTGGCAATCGGACAGGTCCTCAGAAATCGGGAAAAACTCATTGATGAACTCCTGCACCTTTTGATCGGATAAATCGATACGAGCCAGCTCTTCGCCACGGTTGCCGAGTTCAACCATATAGTTGCTGGCCAGCTGCAGGGTTTCACGGGCATCCTGCACGCGGAGCAGAACATTTTCGGTGTGGCGTGCAGTCCAGCTGCGCTTTGCGGTATTCAGCGCAAGGTTCAGCGTGTTCTGGCAGACTACACGGATCGGAGTCATGGCCACTTTCACACCAGAACTTCCGTCATGACTGTTGAAGATTACAAGATATGGTACTACTTGATCTCCAGCGATAAGATATTTCCTCGGAAGCCTTGCCAGCATCCAGACCTTCTTGCCGCCCTGCAAGGAACCTGCGGTTTCATAGGTGACCCCCTCACCAAGCAGGTCATCGGTGAACCGGAACGCTTCTTCGTTCTGCACGATGCGGTAACGGTCGGACACCACGCCCAGAACAGCTTCATCCGTGCTGCGGACATTGGCACGATAGCCGGGGATCATAGCACCCGTGCCGGAATAGATATTGCGGCTCTCCACCTGCCAATCCAGACCGGCCAGTTCCAAGGCTTCACGGCTTGCAGGGGCATCCATGATGATCCGGCCAAGGCCGTGCCAAGGGGTCTCACGGACAGAGAACATCGTTTCAACATTTGCGGGCATAGTAAAATCTCCTTTTCAGTGTATTTTGCTCAATCGTTGTTTTCCATTTCTTCAGCGATGCGGACGAGGACTTCCACCAAGACGGTGCCAACTTCTTTGACGATTTCGGACCAAAAGTTCATAATGCTTTCTCCTTTCTGCGCAGCTGCGCTTTAAAATACGATGGTAATAATGATAGTGATGGTACGGAATAACAAAATGCTCACCTCCAGACATAAAAAAGCCCCTGAGTCTTTCGACTCAGAGGCTTTGGATCATGATTATTATATCTGGGTGAAAAATGGGAATTTGAGAAAGCTAAAGAGAGGGATTTATCATAAAAAATTATAATGCAGGACGAATTTGCGCTAAAAGAAGTTGGTCCGCCGGAAGCCACGGAACAGAATCAAGCTCCTCTTTAGTCAGCCAGCGTGCAGCCTCGGCTTCTTTCAGCACCAGTTCGCCGGAAACCACCTCGCACCAGAAACAGTCCATGGAAAGGTGGAAGGCGGGATAATCGTATTCAATGGTGCCAATCAAATCGCCTACAGCGATCTCGGTATCCAGCTCTTCCCGGATCTCTCGTTTCAGTGCCTGCTGCGGGGTTTCACCCGGCTCGATTTTGCCGCCCGGGAACTCCCATCCGCCCTTGTACTCGCCGTAGCCGCGGGCGGTGGCATAAATTTTATGTTTCGTCTGAATATCGTCGCAGATCACGGCTGCAACAACGCGAATCATTTTCATGAAAATCTCCTGAATTATTTTTCATAATAGAGCGGACAACCCAGTTTTCTCAATTTGGATTCGATTGCTCCTGTAGAACGTTTTAGAATCAAAGAAATTCGTTTGACGCTGTTCCCCTGCTGGTGGAGCCGCAATAATTCACGTTCTTCTTTTTGCGACCATGCTGTTCCAGCGCGAGAATAACGCTCTGCCTTTTTGTTTCGAGGAAGAGACTTCAGATATTCAGCGGTAGATTCAATGGAGCAATGTTCCAATACGATTTTTAATGCTTCTTGAATTTCTTCCTGAGCACAACTATCATTTTCAGACAGAATCCAACCGGTTAAAGGATTAATACCTTTTGCAAGAGTTTCAATTATGGTGCGAGCCAGCATATCGTCCATAGTATGTTACCCCACGATCAATTTGTTGGTCTTTTTGAGGAACTTTGCAGGAATCGGGCGGTCCAGCTTCCATGTGATATTCATGGGACGGGAGCCCTCATGCTTCACATAGTTCACCGTGCCCAGATAGGTATACGCTCCTGCACCACCAAAACGGGCATCTGCCTTGAACTCACGCACGAACAGCAACACCCGGCTTCCTTTTTCCCGGTGATGGATGTACCGCTGCCCGGTGGCAGAGTTTTCGGCGGTGGTGCTCTGGCTCTGCCAGTGGAACAGGCTCTCGTTGATGGAATAATCCTTGTACATGGTGGTGGGCGAGTAATCCTTGTCTGCTTTGTTCAGGGTCACAAAGAATACGTCCAGCTGCTTTTCCGGCAGCCACTTCACGCCCTCGCGGACAGTGGCAGGCTTCAAAAAGTCCAGCGCTACTAGCAGCTGGTCGCGGGTATAGGTGCAGTGCAGGTCCAGCGGACAATCAAAGCCCACACCCACCGGCTCGTCGATAAAATCAATGCGGTCATATTGATACTGCAAAAGTGCCTGCAGTTCCCCCAGCAAAACGGGACTGTCCGAGAGAGCATACAGGTTATCGAGAACTTCTTCATCCTCCCAGCTTTCTGCGGTCTTACCCCAAAGGGTCACATAGAACATCTGCAGCATCCGCTGCTCTACCGGTGGCAGGGCTGCAAAGTCGGTGTTATCCAATTTCGGCAGAAGCCCCAGCAAAAAACGAATCCACCTGCGGGAATCGATGACCGCAAAACGTGCAAAGGCTTTGGTCATAGTTTCTTCCAAAGGTTCTGCAAAATCGGATGCCGCCCCTGCACGGACGCACAGCCTGCTGAAGCAGACCTTTTTGCTGTAGATGGCCCGGGGGTCGAGATGGTAGTAGTCGAGGAAGTTCCCCAGTGTCAAAGGCAGGCCGGTATCCTCGGTAAAGGCAGCCGCCCGCGCCACAAGCCCGGAGGCGCGGTCATAGGAGGCGCTGATATTATCCAGCACATATTTTGCGGCATATTTCTCCAACTGAATATAGCAGCCTTTAGGTGCAGAGACAAAGCCCTCTTTGAGCTCCCGGCTGACGCTGCGGGTGGTGTTGGAGAGCAGTGCTGCGAATTTCTCCTCAAAATTGTACTTTTTGTTGGCCTGTCCGATGAAATCTAGAACGGTCAGGCAATCCTTGTTTTCTGCCAGACGTAAGCCGCGCCCCAGCTGCTGCAAAAACACGGTCAGCGACTCGGTAGGGCGCAGGAACAGCACCGTGTTCACCTCGGGGATATCCACGCCCTCGTTGTAAATGTCCACTACAAAGAGGAATCGGAGTTTCCCGGAAACCAGCCGCTGCTTGGCGGCGTTGCGCTCCTCGTCAGGAGAATCGCCGGTCAGTGCCATAGACGGGATGCCGTGGGTATTAAAGTAGCGCGCCATAAATTGGGCATGAGCGATGGAAACGCAGAAGCCCAGACCCTTCACGTCGTCGATATCAGTGACATATTTCAGGATGGAGTTCACCACAAGGTCAGCGCGGCGCTCCGCCACCATGCCGCTGAGGGTGTACAGGTTGGATAGCTCATTTTTATCGTAGCCGCCGGTGCGCCATTTCAGGCTGCTCAGATCTGCCGTGTCAGTGACACCAAAATATTGGAAGGGGCACAGCAGCTTCCGGTCGATGGCCTCCGGCAGACGAATTTCGGCGGCAATACGCCCGCCGAAATAGTCCAGAACGCTTTTGCCGTCCATGCGTTCCGGGGTAGCGGTCAGCCCCAGCAGGATCTTCGGCTGATAATATTCCAGCAGCTTCTGATAGGTGGGTGCAGCTGCATGATGGAATTCGTCTACAACGATGTAATCGTAGAAATCCGCTGCCGTTTTGGCGGCAAGCTCCTGAGAATTGAAGGTCTGGATGGAAACAAACAGATGGTCGATGCTGTCGGCTTTGTGGCTGCCCACATACAGTTCGCCGAAATTGGCATCCTTCAGCACCGCCCGGAAGGTGTACAGGCTCTGCTTCAGGATTTCCTCCCGGTGTGCCACAAACAGCAACCGGCAGGGCTGCCCCGGATGCTGCCTGCAGAAGCGCTTGTAATCCAGTGCGGAGATCACGGTTTTGCCGGTGCCGGTAGCGGCCACCACCAAGTTGCGATTATACCCCCGAACGGTGCGCTCGGCATCCAGCCGGTCCAGGATTTCCTGCTGATAGGAATAGGGCAGAATATCCAGGGTGTAGATTCCGCTGTGGTTGGTCTCGCTGTATTTTTCGGCTTTCAGGGCGCGGGTCAGCCGTTCCCGCTGCCCTTCATCGTAATATTCAAACTCGCTGGAGTTCCAGTAGCTTTCAAAGGTGGCTGTGATCTTTTCGATGGTCTCCGGCAGGTCCTTTCGGGTCACCTTGACGTTCCATTCCAGACCGCTGGAAATTGCCGCATTGGACAGGTTGGAGGAGCCTACATACGCCGTAGTAAAACCGGTGTCCCGGTAAAACACATAGGTTTTTGCGTGCAGGCGGGTGCGCTTGGTGTCGTAGCTGACCTTGATCTTCGTATTGGGCAGCGCGCGCAGCTCCTCAATGGCTTTTACGTCCGTAGCGCCCATATAAGAGGTGGTGATGATGCGCAACTCACCGCCGCTTTGCGCAAACTGCCGTAGCTCGCCCATGATGAGGCGCAAGCCGCTCCACTTGATAAAGGAGACCAGCATATCAATGCGGTCGGCGGAAACGATCTCCTTTTTCAGCTCCGTGTACATCTGCGGCTCATGGATAGCGCCGGTAAACAGGGAACTTTGCGCAATGGAGGTCTCCGGGCGGTCAAGGTCCTTTGCGCTTTTTCCTGTAGCAAGGCGCGGGTCATTCTGCTGCAAAAGCGCAAGAAGCTGCTCTGCCCGCTGGTCAACACCGAGCGCGGCAAAGTCAGCTTCCTGTGTGGTGTTCTGGATGGTGGTCACGATCTGATTTGCCAGCTGGATCTGCGCCTCGATGCCGCCGCCGTTATCCTGTACGTTCTCAAGACCCTTCTGTACCACATCGGTCAAATACTGCGCCAGCACTTTGGCAGCCTCCGCCGTGTCGATGGGCGCAGTGGACTTGCGGGCTTCCGGAATATCTGCAAGCTCGCGGTTCAGTGCGTTATTGATGACCTGTTCGTACAGACCGGGGTAGAGCATAGGTGTACTTCCTTACCGTTTTCTTTTATTATAGCGCCCGTTAGAAGAATATTCAATGATTGAGGGTATGAGATATGCTTTGCGATTCTCTACCACTTGGATCAGGGTGACGACTCGCATGATGTCAGCCTTGCGCAGTTTGCCACAACAATGCATCCTTTCAGTCGGTATTCAGCCAATTTTAGCTCTAGTTAAACATGAACGTTATCGGGAAGAAAACAACAGCATTTATATTTCGAACAATAGGAGCGGAACCTTGAAAAGAGACTCCACGCTTATTGTTGAACGAGTGGGAAAGGTGTATTTGATATACAAAAACCATTCCGAGATTTGTAAGACCTTTGCATTGATTTCGTTTGTTAGAGTAAAATAAAAATGGTTTATTATAGACTGCCACATCCGTGAATGAGCGATGTTGAGGGTTACTATGGAATACGTATCAATTAAACAAATCTCTGAAAAATGGGGCGTTTGTGCAAGACGAGTGCAAACCCTATGTACAGAAGGCCGTATCAAAGGAGCACAGCGCGTTGGACATCAATGGATCATTCCGGCAGATGCTTCAAAACCAAAAGATGCTAGAGTCAAGAGCGGAAAATACATCAAATCGAAGAATGAAAATGGAGAAGATATAGATGAACAGAAAACCATATAGTGCAGGAGCCGTGAAATTTTCATTCTGGTTTATTGAATTTCGGAAAACGGTCCAGTTGCTGGCAGAGGGCAAGAGTTTTTCGGATATTAAGCTCCTGAACGAGCAGGAAAACATTTATAGTGCATCCACAAAGGCGCGGGCGCAGATGATCTACTCTACCGTCACGGCACGCATAAAGATGCTAGACCCCAGCTTTTACCCGGTTTTCCTGAGCAGCGATATTGCAACGCAGAAGATGTTTGCGCTGGTAGCAGCACTTGCACACGATACGCTTTTCTTTGACTTTGTGTACGAAGTTGTGCGGGAAAAGATGATCCTTGGAGTGGACGAACTGACTGATGCGGACATTCGGGTGTTCTTCAAGGACAAGCAGGCGCAAAGCGAGAAAGTAGCAGCCTTTCAGGACTACACGCTGCATCGGCTGGGAGCGGCATACAAAACGCAGCTCTACGAGGCAGGAATGCTGGACGGAAACAAGGGCAGCTCACGCAAGATCCTGCGCCCGATTTTGGACATTGCGCTGGAACGCTGGCTGCAAGACAATGGATATGCCATTATGGTCAATGCGCTTACGGGGGTAAGATAAGATGGAAACTGTGAATGGATGCCTGAGCGACCGGCTGGATGAGATGGAAGCGGCAATCCGGAAAACGTCCTTCCGCAAGGGAACCGGCAGAGCCAACGAGGTGAACTACTGGGTTTTCGACTATCCACCGGAAAAAGAGCTGGAAGTTCGTGCTCGAATCGAGTATATGAAAGGCAAAAATGCCCGTGGCGATGATGACTTTGATCTGGTGGTATTTGATCTCTACGATGTCATCATTGATTTTCTGGAGAAGAAGCACTTTTTGGAAAAGTGTTATGACTTTGAAAAGAAAAACGGGATGGAGCGGATCACCAAAGCGGTTACCAACGCCATGAAGATCAATGACAACGACAGCCTCATCGTGCAGTATATCAAGGAACATACGCCGGAGAACGCCATCGTGTTTTTGACGGGTATCGGAAAGTGCTATCCGATTTTGCGGTCCCATAAGGTTCTGAACAACCTGCATCAGGCATTTGTCCGCTGCCCGGTCGTAATGTTCTTTCCGGGCACCTACAACGAACAGGAACTGATTTTGTTCAACGAGATCAAGGACGATAACTATTACCGGGCATTCCGGCTGGTGAAATAAAGGGAGGATACAGTAGCTATGCAGATCAAGGAGATGTTCCGTAAGGAGATCGACCGTGAACTTCAGGGTGTTATCGTAGTCGGTCAGGGCGCAGAGACCAATGTTGCACAGGAACTGGAAGAGTATGTGGTAACCCGTGAACTGCAGCGGCACTTTGCGGATTTTTTTGCGGCTTATAAAAAAGGTATTCTGGGCACCACGCCGAAAATGGGCGTATGGATCTCCGGTTTCTTTGGAAGCGGTAAATCTCACTTTCTGAAGATCCTGTCCTATCTGCTGGAAAACAAGCAGGTGGGCAACAAGCACGCACTGGATTTCTTCATCGACGATAAAAAAATCACAGACCAGATGGTTCTGGCAGATATGAAGTTGGCAGCAGACACGCCAACGGATGTGATCCTGTTCAATATCGACTCCAAAAGCGAATCCAACAGCAAGGAGAACAAGGATGCCATCGTGAACGTGTTCCTGAAGGTGTTCAACGAGATGCAGGGATTCTGCGGCTCCATGCCCTACCTTGCGGATTTGGAACGCCACCTTGCTGAGGCGAACCAGCTTGCTGCGTTCAAGGAAAAATTTGAGGATGCCTATGGCGATGCGTGGGAGGATTCCCGGCAGGACTTTGATTTTATTCAGGACACCGTTGTGGAGGTTCTGGTGGAAATGGGCTTTATGAGTGAGTCCGCCGCCCGCAACTGGTGCGAAAAGGCAACGGAGCCCTACCAGATCAGCATCGAAGACTTTGCCAAGCGTGTGAAGGCTTATCTGGATAAGAAGGGCAGCAACCATCATGTTGTCTTTTTGGTGGATGAGATCGGTCAGTATATCGGCGATGACTCCAAGCTGATGCTGAACCTCCAGACTGTGACCGAGGAACTGGGCAAGGAATGTCAGGGCAAGGCGTGGGTCATTGTGACCTCTCAGCAGGATATCGACTCCATCACTAAGGTGAAGGGCAACGATTTCTCCAAGATTCAGGGTCGCTTTGATACCCGTCTGTCTCTGTCTTCCGCAAACGTGGATGCCGTTATCAAAAAACGTATTCTGGAAAAGACCGACACCGCAGCCCAGAGCCTGCGGCTGATCTACGATCAGAAGGGCACCATCATCAAGAATCTCATTGTTTTCAACGACGGTGTGGAGAAAAAGCTGTATGCCAATGCGGAGGATTTTGCAGAGGTGTACCCCTTTGTGCCCTATCAGTTCAACCTTCTGGCAAGTGTGCTGACCAGCATCCGTACCCACGGTGCATCCGGTAAGCATCTGTCCGAGGGCGAGCGCTCCATGCTGGCATTGTTCAAAGAATCTGCCATGCAGTTGATGGACGAAGAAACCGGTGCCATCGTGCCGTTCCATAAATTCTACGATGCACTGGAAAACTTCCTTGACCACAGCCACAGCAGCGTGATCATTCGTGCCTATGATAACAGCTACATCAACCCGGAAAAGAAGGAAAAGGACGTTTTTGCCATCAACGTGCTGAAGACCCTGTTCCTGATCAAATATGTAGTGGAGATCGAGGCAAATGTGGACAACATCACCAGCCTGATGATCTCCAACATCGACGATGACCGCCTTGCCCTGAAAGCAGAGGTGGAGGAAGCCCTGAAGGTGCTGATGCGCCAGATGCTGATCCAGAAAAACGGCAGCGTCTATGTGTTCCTGACCGATGAGGAGCAGGAGATCAACAACGAGATTGAAAAAGAAAACGTGGAGATGCCGGAAGTCCTCACGAAGATCGCTGAGATGATCTTTGAGGACATCTTCCCCAGCAAAAAGTACCAGTATCCGGCATTCGGCGGACGGTACACCTTCCCGTTCAACCAGACGGTGGATGACCGCCCCTACAAGGCAAATCAAAGCTACGATATCGGGCTGCGTGTGCTGACCCCGTGGTATGAGGGCGGCGTGGAGGACTCTACCCTGCGGATGATCTCCGGGCAGGGCAAGGAAGTGCTGGTGGCACTGCCCAACGATGACTCCTTCCTGACCGAAATGCGCGCCTACCTGAAGATCGAGCGCTTCCTGCGTAAGAATACCTCGGTACAACTTGCAAAGTACGAGGCCATCAAGGAAGCAAAGCGGGTGGAGATGCGGGAACGCAACAGCAACGCCAAGCTCTACCTGACCGAGGCACTGAAGGATGCTACCATCTATGTAAACGGTGATGTGCTGCGTACCTCCGGCAAGGAAGTGAACAGCCGCATCAACGAGGCAATCGGTCGTCTGGTGCAGACGGTCTACCATAAACTGTCCTACATTACCGCCCCCATGGGCGAGACCGACATCCGCAAGCTGTTCCGCAGCAGCAACCAGCTCTCCCTCACCTTGGAGGACAGCTCTGAGGCAAATGTCCATGCGCTGGATGACGTTCTGCAATTTATCGGCGGCAACTCCCGGATGCACATGAAGACCTCCATGAAAACCATCAAGGATCGGTTCATGAAAGCCCCCTACGGCTTTGTGGAGGACGATGTGCAGTGGCTGGTGGCACGGCTGTTCAAACGGGGCGACCTTGCCTTTACGGTGAACGGCGAAAGTGTGAACGCCAATAATCGCACCGAGGAAGAGCTTGTGGGCTACATCACCAAAAAGCAGTTTGTGGACAAGCTGCTGATGGAAGTCCGTGTCCGGGTGCCGGAAAAGCAGAAAAAGGCTGTCCGCACCATTATGAAGGAGCTGTTCAACGTGCTGCCCACGGCAGAGGACGAGGACACCATGATGAGCGAGTTCCGGCGCTACTGCGAGCGCACCATCACCTCCATCGACCGTCTGGAGCCCCGGTATCAGCTTTACGCCTACCCCGGCAGACAGGTCCTTGCCGAGGGCAAAAAGCTGATGAGCAGCCTGCTGCAGATCAATGCTCCGTTGGAATTTTTCAAGGAAGTCAGCGACGGGCAGGATGAGTTGCTGGATTTTGGCGAGGACTTTGAGCCGGTGCAGAAATTCTTCAGCCCCAACAGCGAGCAGGAGCAGATCTTCCGCCGTGCACTGGATATGCTGGGCATTTACGATGACAGCAAGACCTATATCGTGAACACCGCACTGGAAGATGTTGTCCGGCAGATGCGCAGCATCGTGGGCATGAAAACACCCTACCGTGAGATCCCCAAGCTGCCGGAGCTGCGGGAAAAGTTCATGACCCTGTACAACGAAATTCTGGAAGAGCAGTCGGAACCGGTGGTAAAAACCATCAAGGAAGACCGCAACCGTGTGCTGGAGGTGCTGAACGACAAGCCCTACAAGGACGCAAAGCACAGTGGCTACATGGAGCGGTTCGAGGAGTTGCTGGACGGTGCTGTACACTGCAACAATGTGTCGGTGCTGCGCAGCTATCAGGATAAGTCCGATGCGCTGAAGATCCGTCTGCTGAACGAGATGGTAGACGAGGACAACCGCTTGGCACAGCAGGCACTTGCACAGGCAGAAGCGGAACAGAAGCGTCTTGCAGAGGAAGCCCGCAAGCGTGGCGAGACCGTCACCGTGCCGCAGCCGAAGGTCCAGCAGCCTGCCGTCAAGGTGCGCAATACCAAGAACCTGTCCATCAAGACGGTGGCAAAGGCTGCATCCTGGAGGTTGGAAAGCGCGGCGGATGTAGATAAGTATCTGGATGCCCTGCGTGAAAATCTCTTGAAAGAAATTGCCGATGATTTGATTCTGAATGTAGAACTGTGAGGTTGATTTTATGAAACCTGAAAGTATTGCGGAACAGTTGTTGTATAGCACTGTTAGATTGGAAGCGTTAGATGGCTCATCAGGAACAGGTTTTTTCTTCAATTTTTCAGTTAATGGAAAGCGTGTTACGATTCTACTTACAAATAAGCACGTGGTAAACTATGATCCGAATGCAACTATGCGTTTCTTTCTTCATTTGATAGATGACAATGGAGAAACCATGGAAGATAACTATCAGGTAGAGTATTCAACAAAATGGATATTCCATCCAGAAAAGGATATTTGCTTTACATATGTAATTCCGCTGTTCGTCAATATTAAAATGCGAACCGGTAAAAACGTATTTTTCCGTGCGTGTGATGAAGCTATGATTTATGGCAGCGAGCGGCTTAAGGAGTTGGACGTAGCGGAAAGCGTTTCCATGATTGGATATCCAACTGGACTATGGGATAGACTTCATAACTATCCGATATTTAGGCATGGATTTACTGCAAGTCACCCGGCCTATGATTTTAATGAAAACGGGATAGGCTTAGTCGATATGGCCTGTTTTCCCGGCTCATCTGGATCCCCCATTTTTATCCTTGACCAAAATGGATATACGAACAAGAAAGGAACCCATTACTTGGGCGAAAGTCGTATGATTTTCTTGGGTGTGCTATTTGCAGGACCCACAATGAATATAAATGGACAAATTACAATTGTTGATATTCCGACACAGCAACATGCAATTGCTCAATCACAGACTATGATTAATCTCGGATATTATATTAAAGCATATGAGCTTTTAAAATTCAGAGAAATCATTAAAAACGATATTGATGAAGACGAGCGGAGACGTAGCCATGAACAAAACAGCCATTAAAAACTTTGCCATCTGGGCACGGAACAAGCTGATCGCAGATATCTGCTACCGTGCCGGACTGATGGGCATTACTGAAAAGGGCATTGCAGACCCTCTGCCCCAGAGTACGCTGGATGCCCAGTTTTACGATATTGGCGCAGCGGAGCCGTATCTGGTGGCAGGCGAGGCCATCAAGCAGCGGCGGCAGCTGGTTGAGGTGATCCGGGATAAGGAAAAAGACTCTGACTACCGGACTGCCTATCAGTATGTTATGGAAGAGGTTGCATACACATGGTTCAACCGCCTGATCGCTGTGCGGTTCATGGAGGTCAACGACTATCTGCCCTCCCACCTGCGGGTGCTTAGCTCCGAGAGCGGCAAGGTGGAGCCGGATCTGGTCACCACCCCCTTTGATGCCGACCTGCCCTTTACCGCCGAGGAAGAAGCCCGGATCATCCAGTGGAAGCAGGACAACAAGCTGGACGAGCTGTTCCGCTTTTTGTTCATCAAGCAGTGCAATGCGCTGAATGAGATCCTGCCCGGTCTGTTTGAAAAGACCACCGATTATACCGAAGTCCTGCTGAACCTTTCGGTGGTGGATCAGGAGGGCGTGGTGTACAAGCTGACCCACGATATCCCGGAAAAGGACTTCAACATCGAGCAGGGCGGTCAGGTGGAGATCATCGGCTGGCTGTATCAATACTACAACACCGAGCCCAAAGCCGCTGCCTTTGCCAAAAACGGCAAGATCACCAAAGAGGAGATCCCGGCGGTGACCCAGTTGTTCACCCCGGACTGGATCGTCCGCTACATGGTGGAAAACAGCCTTGGCCGCCTGTGGGTAGAGGGTCACCCGGACAGCGACCTGCGGCAGAACTGGAAGTATTATCTGGACGAAGCCCCGCAGGAGCCGGAAGTGCAGGCAAAGCTGGCGACGATCCGCAAGGAGTATGCCACCCTGAATCCGGAAGACCTCACCCTCATCGACCCCTGCATGGGTTCCGGGCATATTCTGGTCTATGCCTTTGACGTGCTGATGCAGATCTACGAAAGCGTGGGTTACAGCCAGCGGGATGCCGCCAAGAGCATTCTGGAACACAACCTCTACGGTCTGGACATTGACGACCGTGCCTATCAGCTTGCCTATTTTGCCGTGATGATGAAGGCACGGCAGTACAACCGCCGCATCCTCAACGGCGAAAACACCTGCCACGTCCACGCCATTCAGGAAAGCAACTCCATCAACCGGGCTCACCTCAAGTTTTTTGGGGCGGGCCTTTCGGACTTGGAAAAGAACACCGCCAAAATGCAGTTGGAGGGTCTGCTGGATATCCTGACCGATGCCAAGGAGTACGGCTCCATCCTCAATGTACCGGAGTATAACTGGGCATTGCTGCGCCGGTTTGTGGATGGCATTAACGATGAGGTGCAGATTTCGCTGGAAAGTGCCGGTGTGGAGCAGACCGCCGAGGAACTGCAAAATCTCATCGACCTTGGCGAGACCATGGCACGGAAGTATTGGGTCACCTGCACCAATCCCCCCTATGCCGGCACAGGTGATTTAAGTCCAAAGCTAAGTGATTACATTAAGAAAAAATATGCTGATAGCAAGACGGATTTATATTCTGTTTTTATTGAACGATGCCGTTATATGACCACTAAAAATGGCTTTCAGGCAATGATAACCCAGCACGGTTGGATGTTCCTGTCCAGCTTTGAAAAGCTGCGGGAAAAGATGATGCTGACCGAAACCGTCAACATGGCACATCTGGGCGCACGAGCCTTTGAAGAAATTGGTGGTGAGGTAGTCCAAACGACAACTTTTGTGCGGTGCATGAGTCATATTACTGGCTACAAAGGAACATACTGCCGTCTTGTTGAGCCGACTTCTCAAAATGGAAAGAAAAAAATGTTTCTCGCAGGAGAAAATCGATTTTGTATTTGCCAAGATGAATTTGTGAAAATCCCTAGAAAAAGAATTGGATACTGGGTGAGTGACGCGTTGTTAAAACAATTTCAACTGCCGCCACTTTCAAATTATGCGGATACACGTCGGGGTTTGCAGACGGGTAATGCAGGAAGGTTTGTTCGGAATTGGTATGAAACGGATGTTCATAAGGTTGAATTGAGTCTTACAGGAGACGCTCGAGTCTCTACAAAAAAATGGATACTCTTCAATAGCGGTGGCTCGTTTAGACGATGGTATGGGAATATTTTAAACACAGTTAACTGGGAAAATAATGGACTAGAGATAAAATCAACCGGAAAAGCTATAATTCCATCGGAAGAACGGTATTTTGACGAAGTAGTTAGTTGGAATAAGATTTCTTCAGGGCAGATGTCTGTGAGATATCAACCGTGTGGCATAATACCAGGCGATGCCAGCCCTTTTTTACATTCTGTTAGACACGATCATGATATTCTGATTTTTTCTATGGCAGTTTTAAATAGTAAGGTTGCAGCCGAAATTGTGAAAGTTCTAAGTCCAACACTTAACTTTGAGGTTGGAAATATTGCAGAAATTCCGCTAACAATCGATAAGAACATAAGAGCTTCGGCCGTTGAAATATCAGAAAACAACGTTGGGCTTTCCAAAAGTGAGTGGGATGCGTTTGAGATTTCTTGGGACTTTACCACCCACCCCCTTGTGAGCATGAGCAAAGGACTATGGGATGCTACGGCTACTGCCGCTGCTATGAACTACTACTACGGTTCCCTGCCGGAGGCAAGCTGCCCGTTGGAGATTTGCTATTTGCTGTGGCAGGGCCAGTGCAAGGAGCGCTTTGAAAAGCTGAAAGCCAACGAGGAAGAGCTGAACCGCATTTTTATTGACATTTACGGCTTGCAGGATGAACTGACCCCGGAAGTGGAAGATAAAGATGTAACGGTACGCAAAGCCGACTTGCAGCGGGATATCAAGAGCCTGCTCAGCTATGCCGTGGGCTGTATGTTTGGGCGCTACTCGCTGGATGTGCCCGGGCTTGCGTATGCTGGTGGAAAGTGGGAAGATGTTTTTGTAAATGACCCCACCGTGCTTGACCCGGAGAAAACAGATGGCAGTACAGCTACTTTAGTGGGTGATTATGTTAAGGACAAAGATGGAAAAATGCACCTTTGCACATTTGCCCCGGACGTGGACAATGTGATCCCCATTACCGACGAGGAGTATCTGGAGGACGACATCATTGCCCGTCTGTGCGACTGGCTGAAAGCGGTGTACGGTGCGGATACACTGGAGGCAAACCTCGATTACATTGCCAAGGCACTGGGCAACAAGGGCACTACCAGCCGGGAGGTCATCCGCAATTACTTTGTGAACGACTTTTTCAAGGATCACTGCCAGACCTACTCGGTCACCGGCTCCGGCAAGCGGCCCATCTACTGGCTGTTTGACAGCGGCAAGCAGAACGGCTTTAAGGCGCTGGTCTACCTCCACCGTTACACCCCGGATACCATCGGCACCCTGCGTGTGGACTATCTGCACAAGATGCAGCGTGTGTACGAATCTGAGATCAACCGGATGCAGGACATGATGGACCACACCACCAACGCCCGGGAAGCCGCTGCCGCCTCCAAGCGCAAGGACAAGCTGACCAAGCAGTTGAAGGAGTGCCGGGACTACGACGAAAAGATCAGCCATCTGGCACTTTCCCGCATTGCGCTGGACCTCGACAACGGCGTAAAGGTGAACTACCGCAAGCTCCAGACCGCCGCCGATGGCAAGTTCTACGAGGTGCTGGCGGATAGCAAGAACATCATGGCGAAAGAGAAAAAATAATTTGCTGGGAGAGGAGTATTTATGTGTCGATATAATGTTGATGCAACAGATGCACAGATTTTGTTAGGATACTCTGATTTATTTCCGGGAACAGCTCCAGAATTAATACCGGAAATACAAAAGTTAAATATGCACAAAGCGATTTCTATTATCTCAGAATTGATAACTCTAAGGCATGGCAAAATGAAGCCAATAAATGTATGTGGATATTCCATACAGCTTCCTTATGAAGCGTTCCTAAAAAAGATAATTCTATGTCTTGGCGATGCATCTTGTAAAGATTTGAGTACAAACCCGATTTTTAGGAAAAATCAGCACGTTATTTCGATTCAAATGCTTTTGATACTTCTAAAAAAGATTATAGCTTATGGAAACTATGAAACATTGAATCAGGTTGATTACAAGATCACCGATGCTGATTACGCAAAAATAATACAATTGCAACTTATTGTGGTTGATGAAGTTTGCCAAAATGAAGAGCATAGTTTTGACAGAGGTCATTTTATCTTTTCAACATATCATTTAAATCATCATCTGCCAGATTCTGGGAGATTTCTCCGAATGTATTATATGCTAGAAATCTTAAATAAAGATGCAGATAATTTTCCAGAAGATATAAGGGGCGAATACCGAAACTATTATGACGATTTTTCAACTAAATATGGAATAACGACAACACAATATACTTCGATACTGTTTTTGGAACTTCAACCGTATTATCTGGAAGAAAAACCCATCACTCATATGAGTGCGTGGCGAACAGTTGCTGATACTTATAAAAAAGCAGAAAATAGAGAAATATTTTCAAAAGCATTAGGACTGTTGTCAGCTAAACCCGAAGAACTACGTGATTGGGCAATTGAATCACAAGATCGTCAATGGGATTTTTCAAAATTTTTGGAAGCTCCATTTCTTCAAGATAATGAAGGACGATATATTTCGATTAGTGATTATACTCTCTCAAACGCATTTTTTGAAAAACTTTTTTGGCTAATTAGAGACTGCTATCCAGAAAATGATAGTAGAGCAATGGCTTTTTATGGGCGGTTGTTCGAAAGATATGTTCAAGAAATCGCCCACAATATGAAAAATCCAGATTATACTTTCATAAATGAGTTTTCAATCGATAGTAGAAATAGTAAATCAAAATCTTCTGATGCATACCTTCAAAAAACAAATCGCCTATTGGTTATTGAGGCAAAGGGATTTTCTAATTTAAGTTCAGTAATGGCAAAAAATAGTGCTGTTGATAAAAACAATAGTAAACTTTTTGTGTGTCCAATTTTAGAAGCAGATGCGTTTTGTACAAAGGCACTCCAAAATGGAAGGTTTGCCGATGTGACTGAGATGTATATAGTCAGTGTCACTATGGATAATATTGAAGCAAATCCATTTTACTATGAAAAAATTTTTAAAGAAATCGAAAGCAAAAAGACTTGTACTAAAGTAGTGGGTTACTTTAATTTTAGTATTGCAGACTATGAAATGCTCATGTGCGCCGCAGAAGACGGAGCAGATGTATTTGAACTGCTTAAGGAGTATTTTTCACTGAAAGAACTTCCTCCATTTGGGAATTACTTAAGAGAAAAAATGCCGAAACTGTCTACAATGACAGATTTTATGAAGCACTGGTATAATGAAGCGTGCTCAAAAATGATGTCAATGTTAAAATAATTTCAAGGTATATAATAATGACCGAATTAAACTTAAAACAAATTATAGACCGCCTGAATGCGGAATTTGTGGGGGATACCCGCAAGCTGGTGTTCTGGTACGATGACAAGGCAGACTTTGCCGAGGATCTGGAAAATGTGGAGCTGGAAAATGCAAAGATTTATCGCCTCCAGCCTGATAACCAGTTCTATACCAAATACTTTCTGGAGCGGGTGGACACCACCACCAATTACCTTGTCTACGCCCCGTTCCCCAAGCCCGATGTGCGGGAAAACCACTTGGAGGACACCCTGCTGTACTCCCGGCGGTTCTTTGCCGACCGTGCCTCACTGCTGTCGGTAGACCTTGGCATTGAGGAAAAGTACAAGCCCATCCTCGAAAAGCACATCAAGTTCTTTGCCGATAAAAAGCGCACCCAGCGGTTCTACGATCTGGAGATCGAGAACTTTAACGAGGAAAATATCCTCACCGGACTGCTCAGCGCCATCTGCAAAGCACGCACCTGCTCCTTTGAAGAGGTGGTGCGTGTCGTGCTCACCGAGGGTAGTCTTGCGGAGAATGTCTACTTGCAGCAGTTTGAACAGTACGATCTGCTGCCGTCCTTCTGGCGGCTGTGCGAGCAGCATTTTGGCTATACGGACGTAAAACCCACGCTGGAACGGCTGTTGGTGACCCTTTTCGTCACCTATACCGCCCGCTATGTGCAGGCGGAGCTGCCTGCGGCGTGGAAGTCCCTTGTGTCCTACAAGGCAGGCAACATCATTGCCTTCCTCGACAGCCTGATGAACAGCGTTCTCTACCGGGATAAGTACGATGAACTTTCGGATCATGTGGCAAAGGGGCTGAACGTCTATCAGGCGTTCTCCGGCTGCCGTGCCGATGATTTGGTGGAGTGCGATACCTTCCTTGCGGTGGATCAGGTGCTGGTCAAGTGGCTGATGGGGCGGCTCCTTGCCGAGGATACCGGGGCGAAGCTCAACGAGCTGACCATCCCGGAGGTGTGCGAAAAGCGTGCCAAGATGCACTTTGGCAGAAAGACCGACAAGACCTACCAGTTGCTGCAAAGTGCCTACTGCATGGTGCAGGCGGCAAACTACCGCAGCGCCGAGGGCTTCAAAGCCATTGTGGACCGGTATCTGTCCGCAGATCATCAGATAGACCAGCAGTACCGGAAGTTCTACTTCTATTACGACAAGCTGGAAAACACCGAAGCCTTTGAACCGCTGCGGGAACTGGTGGAGAACATCTACACCAACGAATATCTTGCCACCCTTCTCCCGGCATGGAACGAGGGGCTCCGGCAGGAGGAAGCTTTGGCAGTGCTGCCCTTGCAGCGAGATTTCTACAACGCCAACCTGCGCTACGCCAAGGAGCGTACCGTGGTCATTATCTCCGATGCCATGCGGTATGAGGTAGGGCAGGAGCTTTTTGCCCGGATGCAGGATGACCCCAAGTGCTCGGCGCAGTTGAGCGTGCAGTTGGGCGTGCTGCCCTCCTACACCCGGCTGGGCATGGCTGCGCTTCTCCCGCACCGCACGCTGGAAATGACCGATGACTTTCAGGTTCTGGTGGATGGCACCCTCTGCGATACGCTGGCAGGGCGTCAGCAGGTGCTGCAAAGCTATGTGCCGGACAGTGTCTGTATCCAGTTTGACGAGATCAAGAGCATGAAGGTGGCAGACCTGCGGGATGTCCTTACCAAGCGGCAGGTCATCTACGTGTACCACAATCAGATCGATGCCCGTGGCGACAAGCCCAACACCGAGGATGAGGTGTTCAATGCCTGTGAGGAAGCCGTGCAGGAGATCATGGATCTGATCCGCCGCATCAATGGCAGCGGAAATACCCATCACTTTATCGTAACGGCAGACCACGGCTTTATCTATAAGCGGGATAAGCTGTCCGAGAGCGAGAAAATCGCAGGCAAGAGCATGGAAAATGCTTTTGTCAACCGCCGCTTTGTGGTGTCTGCTGCTCCGCTTCAGGATGACGGCATCGGGCACATGAGCATGGGCGCAGTACTGGGCAACCAGGATGCCAAGGTGGTTTCCTACCCGGTCAGCAGCAACGTGTTCAAGGTTGCTGGCGGCGGTGCCAACTACGTCCACGGCGGCTCCTCGCCGCAGGAGATGCTGGTGCCAGTGCTGGATATCAAAATGGAGCGTGGGCATCAGGAGACCAAGAATGCAGAGATCGCACTGGTCAGTATTCTCCACAAGATCACGAATCTGATCACCTCCATGGATTTTGTCCAGTCGGAAGCCGTCAGCGATACTGTGAAACCGGCAAAATATCGGGTGTTCTTCATCTCGGAGGATAACGAGAAGATCTCCAACGAAAATACCTATGTGGCAGACAACCGGGAGTTCAGCGCACAAAAGCGCATTTTCCGGCTGCGTTTTACCTTTAAGAACAAGAAGTACGACAAGGATAAGCAGTATTATCTTGTGGTCTACGATGAGGATACAGGTCTGGAACAGTGGCGGCATCCGGTGATGATGGATATTGCCTTTGCAGACGATTTTGGCTTTGGATTCTAACAAAAAGGAAGGCGGGTACACCGTATGCTAATGATGGATCAGGCAGCAGAGGGAAACCGGGAAGAACTGCGCCGGAAACTGCGGGAAAACTTTGATGGTCGCATCGTCCGCAAGGATCTGACCAAAAAGATCAAGGAAGGTGCCAACGTACCGGTCTATGTGCTGGAGTTTCTGCTGGGGCAGTATTGCAGCTCGGACGATGAGGAAATCATCGAGCAGGGCGTGCAGAATGTAAAGCATATTCTGGCAGATAACTTTGTGCGCCCGGATGAGGCGCAGAAGGTGCTTTCTCAGTTGCGTCGGAACGGCAGCCACACCATTATTGATATGGTGACCGTGCATCTGGATATCAAGAAAGACTGCTTCTTTGCAGAGTTTTCCAATCTGGGGCTCTCCAATGTGCCCATTACGGATGACTACCCGGAAAAATTTGACCGTTTGCTTTGTGGTGGTATCTGGTGCATCGTTCAACTGGAATATGAATCCGAAGGTGACAGCAGCTTTGGTATGGAAGATCTTGACAGCGAACCCCGGCAGAAAAAGCAGAAGGATGTTTCGCCTATCAGCATCCGCAAGCTGACCCCCATCCAGATGCCCCATATCGACATTGAGGAAGTGCGCGCTGGACGTAAAGCCTTCACGCAGGACGAGTGGATGGATGTAATGCTGCGTTCTTGCGGTTATGAGCCGGAGCAGTTGAACCAGCGGGAGAAATGGCTCCTTTTGGCTCGTATGTTGCCGCTGGTGGAGAACAACTTCAACCTCTGCGAGCTTGGTCCTCGCAGCACCGGTAAATCCCATATCTATAAGGAGATCAGCCCCAACAGCATTCTGGTGTCCGGTGGACAAACGACTGTGGCAAACCTGTTCTACAACATGGGACGAAAGACCGTTGGTCTGGTGGGACTTTGGGACTGTGTGGCTTTTGATGAGGTTGCTGGTATCAAGTTCAAGGACAAAGACGGCATCCAGATCATGAAGGACTATATGGCATCCGGTTCCTTTGCCCGTGGCAAAGAGGAAAAAGCAGCCTCGGCCTCGATGGTCTTTGTGGGCAACATCAACCAGAGCGTAGATGTGCTGCTGAAAACCTCCAGCCTGTTTGACCCATTCCCGCCTGAAATGGGAACAGACACTGCATTTTTGGATCGCTTGCATTGTTACATTCCCGGCTGGGAGATCCCAAAATTCCGCCCGGAGCATTTCACCAACGACTACGGCTTCATCACGGATTATCTTGCTGAGTTTATCCGGGAACTGCGTAAGGAGCAGTACGGCGATGCACTAGATAAGTATTTCCGCCTTGGTAAAAATCTGAATCAGCGTGATACGATCGCAGTGCGTAAGATCGTAGGCGGCTATGTAAAGCTGCTGTACCCGGATGGTGAGTTTACCAAAGAGCAACTGGAGGAGATCCTTGTCTTTGCGCTGGAAATGCGCCGTCGTGTGAAAGAGCAACTGAAAAAGCTGGGTGGCATGGAGTTCTATGATGTGAATTTCAGCTACATTGATCTGGATACCTTTGAAGAAAAGTTCGTATCGGTTCCCGAACAGGGCGGCGGAAAGCTTATCCCAGATGGAATGTGCAATCCGGGACAGGTCTATACCGTTTCTCGTGGAAAAAGTGGCATGATCGGTGTGTTCCGGTTGGAAAGCCAGATGTTGCCGGGTAGTGGAAAGTTTGAGCGCACCGGCCTTGGCAGTGATCGCGACTGCAGAGAATCCACCAACACGGCTTTTAACTTCCTGAAAGCCAACGGAAACCGCATTAGCGGCGGCATCAGCACGGCATCTAAGGACTACATCATCAACTATCAGGATCTTCAGGGCATTGGTATGACAGGAAAGCTGGCACTGCCCACCTTGATTGCATTGTGCAGCATTGCTCTTGGTCGTCCTACGGTCAGCACTCTTGCAGTTCTGGGCGAGATCAGCATCAGTGGAACGATCTTGAAGGTAGATGAGCTTGCCAACAGCCTGCAGGTCTGCCTCGATAGCGGTGCAAAGAAGGTTCTGCTGCCGATTTCAAGTGCCGTTGATCTGGGGACTGTTCCACCGGAACTGGTGGGGAGCTTCAATTTGATCTTCTATAGCAGCGCAGAGGATGCGGTGTTTAAAGCACTTGGTGTGGAGTGAAGAAAGGCGTGCTCTATGAAAACGAATGATAGAAAAATCACAGACCTGATGGCCACAATCCATACAGGAAAAACGCAACTTCCTGATTTTCAAAGAGGCTGGGTATGGGATGATGGTAGGATAAAAGCACTGATTGCAAGTATTACAAATGGTTATCCTGTCGGTGCAGCAATGTTTCTGGAATACGGTAATGAGAGTATTCACTTCAAATCACGAGTTGTTGAAGGGGCGCCTTCTGCAGACAAGATGATACCTGATGAACTTATTCTGGATGGACAACAAAGACTGACATCTGTCTATTCTTCACTTTTTAGCGAGAAAGCAGTTAGAACAAGAACAGACAAAGGGCAAGAAATAGAACGCTTTTACTATATTGATATGGTCAAAGCTGTTAACAGCACGATTGACCGGGTGGATTCGATTATTTCGGTTCCTAAGGATCGGAAAATAACTTCAGATTTTGGTCGAAAGGTTGAGCTGGATCTTTTTTCTGTTTCGCAGGAGTATGCACAGAACATGTTTCCTCTGAACATTATTTTAGATCCCAGTAAATACAGCAAGTGGCAGATGGATTATATGCAATATCATCAGTATGATCCGAATGCGGCAAAGTTGTATATGGATTTTCTGTCTAAAGTAATTGTTCCATTGGGGCAGTATACAATTCCAGTGATTACATTGGATAAAGATACACCCAAGGAGGCAGTTTGCCAGGTTTTTGAGAATGTAAATACTGGTGGAGTATCACTTACAGTTTTTGAATTAGTCACTGCGATTTTTGCAATGGATAATTTCGAACTGCGTAAGGACTGGGAAGAGAGAAAGAATAAATATTTTAATGATGAGATTCTTTCGGTGACCTCTGCAACGGACTTTCTTACAGCTTGCACATTACTGTCTTCGTATAAAAAAGGAGGAACCGTAAGTTGTAAGAAGAAAGATGTCTTGAATCTGACGCTGGCAGAGTATCAGCGGTATGCAGATGATTTGACAGATGGATTTGTAGAAGCAGAAAAAATTTTGCAGGAAGAACGGATCTTTTCCAGCAAGGACTTACCGTATACAACGCAATTGATTCTGCTTGCAGTTCTTTGTACACTGCTGGCAGAGCATAATCGCATTAAAACAACAAGCGTAAAAGACAAAATAAAGCAATGGTACTGGTGCGGCGTTTTTGGTGAAATGTATGGAAGTGCAAATGAAACGCGCTACGTATATGATGTAGTGGGAGTGATGGCGTGGCTAGAAGACGCCAGCAAAACGCCTAAAACGGTGCAGGAGTTTTATTTTAATCCAGTGCGTCTGTTATCTTTGCAGTCAAGATTGAGCGCAGCCTATAAAGGCATTATGGCACGGATCTTGAAAAATCAATGCAAAGATTTTATCAGTGGTCGTGAAATGGACTTTACGGTTTATAAAGCGGAGAGTATAGACATTCACCATATCTTCCCGCGAGATTATTGCGAGAAAAAAGGGCTGCCGCGCGCAAAATGGAATTCTGTCGTGAACAAGACACCTATCACGTATTCTACTAACCGTGAAATTGGTGGAGTGGCGCCAAGCCAGTACTTGACTAAAATTGAAAAGAAAGGTCAGGTTTCACCGAGTGTATTGGATGGCTATCTTAGGACGCATCTAATCGATACAGGAGATATCCGCGCAGATCGATTTGATGATTTCTTTATCAAACGTTCGACTGCCATTTTGAATGAAATTGAGAAAGCTACAGGAAAGACTGTTTCTGGCCGAGACAGTGATCTTGTAATTCAGGATTTTGGTGGAGCACTATTATAATTCACTAAAACAGGGCGTATCTGAATTTTAGGAGGTCATCATGGAGCCATCAAAAGCAACCAGTGTCAACAGCCGTGCGGAAGAACTGTTTGTTCAGTTGTTCTGTGAGGCTTTTGGCCCGGAAAAGACCGAAAATTTGCAGGTTCAGTACCCCTGCGTGGACATTTATGGTCGGCACCGTTATATCGATTTTGCGCTGGAATCTCCTAAATCTAAGATTGCAATCGAAATAGACGGCGAGACCTATCACAACCCCAGCAAGGTGTCCGAAAATAAGTATGCTGATGACCTCCTGAAGCAAAACAGCCTGATCTATGACAACTGGAAAGTATACCGATGGATTTACAGCCAGCTTGAAAAGCAACCGGAAAAGGTCAAGGACGAGCTGATTACTTTCTTGGGCAGCAGTCCCATGTTCAAGGCATTTGAAGCGGATCTTCCGGTTCAGATGGGGCAGACAATAGAGCTGCGGGATTACCAGCAGGAGGCTATCGAAAACCTGAAGAAGATGCGTGAGGATGGTAAAACTATCGCGCTGCTGTACCACGCAACCGGTGTCAGAAAAACGATTACAGCTGCCACGGATGCAAAAGCTGTGGGCGGACGAACGCTCTTTCTGGTCAATGCCCTGAAGCTGGCTTCACAGGCTAAGGATACGTTTGCGAAAGTGTGGCCGGAGGCTACACTGGGGGAATATACCGGAAGTCAGAAGGATATGAGCCAGACGGTCATTTTTGCAACGGTGCAGAGTATCTCCAAGGATCTGGAAAAGTTCTCGCCTACAGATTTTGACTACCTGATTGTGGACGAATGTCACCATGCGGCAGCCAACACCTACCAGAAGATTTTCACCTACTTCCACCCGAAGTTTATTTTGGGTTTGACCGCTACCCCGGAACGCAGCGATGGCGAAGATATGCTGGAGCTGTTCCAGAATGTTGCCCACAAAATGGATCTCAAGACTGCCGTGGAGCGTGGCGTTCTGGTGCCGATTCGCTGTATCCGGGTCAAGACCAACATCGACCTGACCGATGTGCGGATCAACGGCATCAAATACAATTCGCAGGATCTGGAAAGCAAGCTGTTCATCCCGGAACGGAATCAGTTGATCGTTGATACATATTTAAAGTACGTCAACGGCAAAAAGACAGTAATTTTCTGTGCCAGCGTAGACCATGCAGCCGAAATTGTAAAGTTGCTGCGTGACAGCGGCGTGAAGGCAGAAGCAGTTTCCGGGCGGGATCGTGTTGAGGTTCGGGAAAAAATCCTGAAGGACTATGAAACCGGCTCGACCAATGTTCTTTGCGCCTGCGACCTTCTGAACGAAGGCTGGGACAGCCCGCATACCACGGTGCTGTTCATGGCGCGCCCGACCATGTCCAAAACGATTTATTTATAGCAGCTTGGTCGTGGTACACGCCGCTGCCCGGGCAAAGAGGATCTGCTGGTGGTTGACTTTGTGGACAACGCTAATATGTTCAATATGCCCTATAGTCTGCACCGGGTACTGGACATTGCAAAATACCAGCCCATGGCGTATGTACTGGCGCCGGAGAACAAGCGCAAGCTGGATCAGGATATGCTGTTCCAGGGCGAAAAGCCGGAGGCATGGCTGGATGTGCCAATCGATGTGTCCGACTATGAGATCATTGACCTTTTCAACTGGCAGAACAGCGTCAAGGATATGATCTCGCAGATCGAGTTCGTCCGGATGGTGGATGTACAGTCCGAGACGGTGGAGCGCTACATTAAGGACGGAAAAGTCAAACCGGACCTTTCGATTCCCTTTGGTGATAAGCGGATGTTCCACTATTTCCGGGAGGAAAGCATCCGCAACATTGCGAAACAGTATGGCTGGGATCTCATTACGCCGCAGAATATGGCAGACAAGTTCATGAAGTTTATTGAAACGATGGACATGAGCTATTCCTACAAGCCGGTGCTGCTCAAAGCAATCTATGAGTACATGGACAGCAGCGGCAGAGTTGCCCTGCCGGATGTGGTGGACTACTTCATCGACTTCTACGAGGACCGCAAGGCGCACGGGATGATCGCAGAGAAATCCACCAGCATTTATCAGAAGGGTGGCTATACCCGGAAAGATGTGGAGAAGAACATCCTCTCCAATCCCTTCAAGCGCTTTGAGGATATGCGATTCTTGATGCGCTGCAAGGACGTGGAGACTATCGAGGTAAACCCGATCATCTTCCGCAAGCTTACACGGGAAGATTGGCTGCATATTGTGGATGTCTGCGATAAGAGCCTTGAAAAATACTATTTGCGGATAAAAAAGTAAGTAGAAGAGACGCTTATCGTATATCTTGTTTTGTAAAATTAGACAGGGCAACAGAAAAAGCCCTGATAATGGACAAGGCAAGGAAAGGCTGGATGAAATGGATCTGACAGGAAAGCGTGTGCATCATCGAAGCTTTGGTGATGGAGTTATTACAGAGCAAAAGAAAACTACGATCGTTGTGACCTTTCGTGATGGAGCTAAAATGTTTAGCTATCCTGGTTGCTTTCAGACGTATCTCAAAATTTTGGATACTGACCTGAAAGAAGATGTTCAGGAAGTGGTAAGCCAACACGAACACGCTGAGACGGCTGAGAGAAAACAGCGAATCAATGAACTTCAAACGTCGATTTCGTCAAACCGTCGTCAGGAAAAAGACAAAAGTGTTCAGATAAAACCGTTTGCCTCCGTGGCTGATTTTTGTCAGGCGTACAGGATGGCTTTAAGCGCAGAAATCTCCTTCATTCGAATGACAGGTGGAAAGCATATCCTTCTTCAGGAAGGTAAGCGAATCGGACGAGACAACGGGCAATTTGTGTACCTTCTTGAATCGGAAGATGAGCTTAATTATCCTGAAGGAACACCAGTTACAATTTGGAAGGGACAATCGCAAATTTCCGGTAAGATCCTGAATTGTGAAGCGTTTTCAGTCTATCTGATCAGTGAACTTGATTTGGGCGCAGAGGTTGAAATGCTGAATATTTCTGCGGAGGCTTGCTATTTGCTCCAATCTGTATCAGAGCGCCTTATGGATCTGTCTCTTGAACCATCGGAAATTGCACAGGACCTAATCTGTAATGGGTTGAAAGAGATCGACTATCGCAATTCGGATATTGCCAAGGGGCAGGAGACAGCGGTAAGAATGTCACTGGAGCAACCGATAACATTTGTTTGGGGACCTCCGGGAACAGGAAAGACTCAAACGCTTGCAAAAATTGCGTGGGCTCACATTGACAAGGGCGAACGTGTTCTTATGTTGTCCTACAGCAACGTTTCCGTTGATGGTGCAATTCTTCGTGTGACGTCGTTGAAAAATGACGTTTTCCCCGGACAGCTCGTCCGGTATGGTTTTCCGAAGGATAAGAGAATATCAGAGCATCCCTATCTCTCCTCATACAATTTAGCAATCAATAATTATCCGGATCTGCTAAAAAGGAGAACGCAGCTTCAAGCGGAAAAGAAGCGCTTGGAGAAAAATGATCCAAAACTGATTCAGGTGGAGAAAGAACTCAACGAGATTCGACGGGAACTCAGAGCAGCGGAAAGTCAGTGCGTGAGGAATGCGAAATTTGTAGCGACGACGGTTTCAAAGGCCATTGCTGATAAGGAAATTCGTAATGGTGCTTTTGACGTTGTGATTTTTGATGAAGCAAGTATGGCAACGATACCCCAGATAGCATATGCTGCTAAACTTGCACGAAAGAATTTTGTCTGCATGGGCGATTTCCGACAGCTTCCGCCTATTGTCCAGAGTAGCAAAGAGTCACCACTGAATGCGGATATTTTTCAGTATTGCGGAATCACACAGGCGGTAGATCAAGGCAGCAATCACAAATGGCTGTGCCTCTTGGATACGCAGTATCGTATGCATCCGGAAATTGCGGATTTTGCGGGCAGATCTATATACAATGGTTTGCTGAAATCTGCGAACGGAATGACCGAAAAACGAGAAAAAACTGTGATGGCAGAGCCATTCGCGGGACGTGCAATGGAGTTTGTTGATCTGAGTGGAACAATGTCAACCTGTATTAAAAGCAGTGACGACTCTCATGCAAACGTTCTGAGCGCATTTGTGACATTTTCGCTGGCGTTAAAGGCAGCACAGACGCAGGAAGTTGGTATTATTACTCCTTATCATGCACAATCACGGCTTCTACATGCAATGGTGCGTGACGTCAATGAGCTGGAAGCGCTTCCGTATGCCATAAAATGTGCGACGGTACATCAGTTCCAAGGTTCTGAAGAGGACGTTATTGTATACGATGCAGTTGACTGCTATCGACTTCCTTTCCCGGGGGCATTGATCGCATCAACTGCTGGACGTTATGCTGACAGACTTTTTAACGTTGCCATGACGCGATCAAAGGGTAAGTTTATTTGCGTAGCAAATGGATCGTTCATGAGAAATAAAGGAATGTCAGAAAATCTGATGTTCATGCAAATGCTGAAAAGCTATCGCGCGACAGCTCCCATGATTCCGGAAATAATTCGCCCGGATGACGACCTTGAAAAATACTATTTTGATTTCGTGGAAAAAGAAAATCAAGTGGATGAATTCATTAAGGACTTGGCTACTGCAAGGCGTGAGGTCCGGATTGACATTCCGGATTCTCCGGCAAACTCGGATATAAATACCACTAGAATTGCACAGGCTCTGGCAGAAGCTCAAAGCCGTGGAGTAAAAGTATTTGTTCGAGCCGAATCGAAGAAGAACCTCCATCCGACTTTGAAGTATTTTGCGGTAGAAAATCACTATCTGACAGATCCGGTTACATTGATCGACAAGACTGTAACATGGTTTGGCATGCCAGAATCTGCAGCGTGCTTCAAAATAGAAGGCAGGACAAGCGCTATTAACAATCGTCCATGTATTCGTTTTTGGGGAACGCACACAGCAAAGATCCTTTACGGATTACTGGAAATGAGTCATGTGATGGATCAAGCCAAAACCGTTGAAAAGGATGCACAGGGAAACTTGATAACGGATAAGTTATCGGATTATGTTCTTGCACACAAAAAGTGCCCTGTCTGCGGAAAACCTATGCAGCTGAAAAAGTCCAGAAATCAAAAGTATTTTTTGAGCTGTTCTGGCTATCCGTCCTGCAAGCATACAGAATTTGTCGAAACGGAATTCGTAGAAGAGTATTTTTATCATAAGGGCAATAAAAACGGAATGCTTTGCCCCAGATGCGGCTGCTCTCTCGAAGCCAAGATAAGTCGATATGGCATTTATGTGCAATGCTGTGGAGGGAAAAGACACAAGTATGGCTTGGATGAAATCTAATGATTGAGCTAAAGCTCGGAAACAGACAAAGATAATCGGGTAAAAAAGCTCTTGGCCTCTATATTAAGGATCAAGAGCTTTTTTACATCTTGTTTTGCAGGGGGAAAGAAGGTACAATGGTAGAAAAGAAAACGTGCATCAGTCAAATAAGGTGGTGGAGGCGATGGGCAAAGCAACGGTCTACTACATTATGCACACGGAAAGATGTGTGGCACAGGTGAGCACGGCTGGTGAGTGCAAAACTTATTTTGAAGATTTCATGCCCTATGATCTGGTGCTGAAAGAATCGAATGACTTTGATACTCGAATCAATAATGTGATTAGCTTCCATTCATGGTGTGCATCTCGGCTGATACCACGCGACCGTACTTATGCAAAGGAAATCCTCAACAGTATTGATGCATCCCAGAATGTTACGGATCGGGAGCGTGCACAGATTGCGCTTTCGTACCATTGCCTGTCTCTGCTGGATGTGTTCTGGGTAAAAGAAGAAAATGAGACTGTCCGATTTGAGGATATCAATCTCTACACACACTCTTTAAGCAATGCTCTTGTGAATATTGCACTGCGTGGGCATCAGATGGCTGTGACAAATGCCCATCTTTTGGCAAATGATTTGTCCACTGGCGGATGCTATCCTAAAGCGTGGGTGCGCAAGGATGATGGCTTCTATCTTTATAAAGATGGTGGACAAGATGCAGTTGAGCGTGAGGTGCTGGCAAGTAAGATCTGTCGATGCTTTGACTGTCATCAGGTCTTGTATGAGCAGGGGATGTTTGAGAATGAGCCGGTTTCCATCAGCAAAATTATGACCTCGCAGCGATATAGCCTTGTGACTTATGCGGCCTACGATGTCTACTGCACAAATCATAATTGGAACACACTGGATAAAATTCTGGAGTTGGATGCCCACGGATACTATATGATGAACATTCTGGATTATCTGGTGGGAAACACTGACCGCCGTTGGGAAAACTGGGGTCTGTTGGTGGACAATGAGACGAATAAACCTGTCCGGCTGCATGACCTGATGGACTTCAACCGAGCATTCCAGCAGTATGACATATTGGATGGTGCAAGCTGTTTGACCGTTGGAAAGCGGCACTTGAGACAGAGAGAAGCAGCATTGGAGGCAGTAAGGAATATAGATTTGAATCAGTTACATAATGTAGATGGAACAATCTTTAGGGGATATAAGATTCGGAAGGACTTATTTAAAATAAGACTAACCATCTTGACGAGTGAAACGAGTAAGATGGAAATCTAAGGGAGGCGTTAACATAATGAAACACAGTCTAGAAGTTAAGAGTCAAAGTATAGAGGCATCTGGTATTACAAAAGATTATAAAGAAGCTCTAGTTGAGTATATTTGGAATGGTTTTGAGGCAAATGCAACTCAGGTGGAAGTATCTTATATCCCCAATGATTTGGGCGGGTTATCAGAAATTAAGATTTATGATAATGGCGAAGGAATAAGTCATTCAACACTAAACGATACATTTGGGACATTTTTGACATCTAAAAAGAATAGCTACCCTAATCCATTTAAAACAAAAGCAAACAAAGGAAAAGGAAGATTTTCGGGATTTGGCATAGCAGCGGCTTTAAAATGGAGTACTGTATATAAAGAAGGAAATGAAAATTTCAAATACGAAATTATAATAGAAAGTGATAAGAAAAATGAGTTTGAAGAAACACAAATAGAGAAAACGAATGACAATACTGGAACAGAAGTCACAATTTCGCAAATTGATGAAGTGACGGTAGCGGAAATGTCTATGGAAGCGTTACGTGAATCGCTTCTGAAAGAATTTGCGTGGTTTTTATTTCTTGAAAAAAATAGAGAACTTCAGCTTAAGATAAATGGAGAAGTTCTAAAGTATGAGGATTATGTTGACACGGAACTGAGCAAAGAAAAAATAATCCGATTAGAGGAAAATAATTTTATTATCTCGATAGTTGTATGGAAAAACGCAATCAAAGAAAAGTACTGTATTTATTATATGGATACGCAAGGTATAACTAAAGGAAAAGATAGCACGGCGTTTAATAGAAACACGGTGAATTTTTGCCACAGTGTGTTTGTGAAATCTGCATACTTTAATAACAAAAAAGACGTAAATTGTGAAGAATATGAAGACGAAAAGGTAGAACAACAAACCTTGGATAATGAAAAAATTTTATTGCGAAAACTTAAACATGAAATTCGTAAATTGATAGAAGAGGTCCTGGGAAAATATTTAGCCCAAAAAGCAGATGAGGCGGTAAAGGGGATGATGGATAGAAAATCGTTTCCCCAATTTGGGAATGATATATATGGGGAGATGAAAAAAAGAGAATTGATTTCAGTAACAAAAGAGCTGTATCAGTTAGAGTCAAGGATCTTTTATAAGTTGAAACCAATTCAAGAAAAGTCACTGCTCGGATTTTTAAATTTGCTGTTGGATTCTACTGAAAGAGAAAACATATTAGAATTTATTTCTCAAATTGTGGATTTAACACCGAAACAGAGAGAAGACTTTGCAGATGTTTTAAAAAAGACGAAGTTGAGTAATGTGATTGATTCGATTCGTTTTATAGAAAATCGGTACAAAGTGATTGAAGGGCTAAAATGGATGCTTTATAGCATGGAACCGTATACAAATGAGCGTGATCACATCCAGAAAATTATAGAGCAACATTATTGGCTGTTTGGTGAACAATATAATTTGGTTACAGCGGACAAGAGAATGCAAAAGGCACTTGAGAAGTATTTATATCTACTGTACGGTAAAGATAGCCCAGAAGCAGTGCTAACAAAAGATGACGAAGAAATGCGTCGAATGGACATTTTTTTGTGTGGAGCTAGAAAAACAGAAGACGGAGAAGGAAATGCAATCAAGGAAAATCTAATTGTAGAATTAAAAGCTCCAAAGGTTGTTCTTACAAAAAAAGTATTGCGACAGATAGAAGACTATATGGATTTTGTTAAGAAACAGCCACAGTTCAATTCCCAGTTCTGTAGATGGAAGTTTATAGCTGTTTGCAATGAAATGGATGACGATGTGAAAGAACGACGCAATGTGGGAGAAAATAAAACAGCAGGCAAGAAAGGACTGGTTGTTCAGCTAGAACAATACGAACTATACGCATTAACATGGGCAGATGGGTTTGAAAGTTTCGAATTGCGACATAGCTTTTTGCTTGATAAGCTTAATATGGATCGAGAAATGATAGAAAATGAATTACAGAAAGAAGTTAAAGAATTTGAGGGACGAGAGGCGATAAATACAATGACCACGAAGCTTTGTGCGAGAGCGTAATATGATTAAAAACTTGACGTTTGTAGCAGATCTGTAGCAAATTGAGTCTATTTAACGAATCATCGTTCTAAAAACCGAAAAGTCATCATGCATCACACGCAGGGACTCGAACAGGGCGGCGGTGCGAAGCACCGTAAGCAATCAGCCCAGTGGGCTGTTGCTTAGCCCGCGGGTCCCAACCCGTAGGAATGTCTACCGGGGATGCTGCTGATGGCCCGGAAGTTTTTCTTTGTGGAGAATCAGGGACTCGAAAAGCAACGGCGACGACCGCTGCCTGCGGCAGAGACAGGGAAGAGTTGTTGGGGCAGCGTTCTGATTTTTCAAAGCCCTGCTAAGGGGCGGCGGAAAAATCAGCAAACGCAACTCGTAAGGCGGCACCTGTCAGATGCTTCCGCGGGTCCCAACCCATAGGAATGTCTACCGGGGATGCTGTCGATTTCTGAAAGGATTGAAAGAATTAAGATGATTCAAAAACACGAACTGCCGATCCTGGAGTACGATTCCGGCTCGGAAGAGGTCATAAAACCAAATCATGGTGCAGAACAGCTGAAGCTTCCCGAAAAATGCGTCTATGCCTTTCTTGGAGAAGCAGTGGATGCTTACGCTTTCGAGGCAAATGCCGCGTTCGTACCCGAACCCGATTCTTTATGAGAAAGGGCTCGGGTACGTTTTTTGTTTACGGGAAGTCCTACGGCGAGAGTACGCAGAACGGTAAACAGGAGCAAGTAAAGGCAGGGTATCATCATGGGCGATGGTATCCTGCCTTTTGTGCGATACCATCTCCGAAATCTTTTTCTTCACTTTTTCTCCTTCATGCAGAATCTCCCTGTCCATCCCGGCAGATGCCGGAACGGGCAGGGGGATTCTGGCTTGTTGAGCGGTTGTGTTAAATCAGGCCGAGGTGCACAAAGGCGTTGTACAGGCCGTCTTTGTTCACATCGTCGGTCACATCGTCGGCGGCGGCTTTGGCTTCTGGGCCGCCGCTGCCCAGAGCCACGCTGTACCATAATCATAGAGGGTCCTGGTCTTCGGAACAAGGGTGGAATCTGCCGAAAAATAACGGCTGAGGTTGGTACAGTTGCACAAAGGCGCGCGGCCCTGCAAAGAAGCTGTAAAATTTGCGGGGCGGGGTTGACGAACGGCTCCGGCCGTGGTAAAGTAATGGGCGGAAAAGGCCAAAGTGCCTTTTTACGACAGAAAAACGAGGTGGTCGTCATGGAACCTGCTGGAAGCAGCGGCAGTTTATATCCCCGATCAAAGAACCAGACGGCAGCCTTTTTGCATGCCGGAGAACGGCCCGGCTGTGCGTGAGAACGCACGGTGTGTTTGCCTTCCCCGGAAATGAAAGTGTCCGCTGCCGCCTGGTAAAAAAGGAGGCAGCTTTTTTATGTCTGAAATTTCGATCAATACCCTCAAGACCATGCTGGCGAATCTGGATGACGCCAAAAAATACCAGAGCCTGCGGGATGTGATGGAGACCCTGCCGGCTCCCGACCTGGCCGCCGTGTTCGAGGACCTGCCGGCCGAAAAGCTCCCGGTGCTGTTCCGTCTGTGCCCCAAGGACCTGGCGGCGGATGTATTCACCGAGCTGACCCCTGCCACCCAGCAGAAGCTGATCGACGGCCTGACCGATACCGAGCTGAAGGCCGTGGTGGACGAGCTGTGCGTGGACGATGCGACCGACCTTGTGGAGGAGATGCCGGCCAATGTGGTCAAGCGCATTCTGAGCCAGGCCGACCCCGCCACCCGCCGCATGATCAACGAACTGCTCCAGTACCCGGAGGACTCTGCCGGCGGCGTGATGACCACCGAGCTGATGGAGCTGCGCCCGGACATGACGGTGGCGCAGGCCATGGAGGCCATCCGCAAAAACGGCTTTGACAAGGAGACCATCAACAACTGCTATGTGACCGACGGCAGCCGCAAGCTGGTGGGCGTGGTGTCGCTGCGGGCGCTGGTGCTGGCCAAGGACACCGCAGAACCCATCCGGGACCTGATGGACACCAATGTGGTCAGTGTGACCACCACCACCGACCAGGAGGATGTTTCCCACCTGTTTGAAAAATACGGCTTTCTGGCCATTCCGGTGGTGGACGCCGAAAACCGGCTGGTGGGCATCGTGACCATTGACGATGCCATCAGCATCCTGCAGGACGAGGCCAGCGAGGATATCGCCAAGATGAACGCCATCGGCCCGTCCGACAAGCCTTACTTCAAGCAGAGCATGTGGGACCTGTACAAGAGCCGTGCGCCCTGGCTGCTGTTTTTGATGATCAGCGCCACCTTCTCCAGTCTGGTCATCCGGGGGTATGAGGACGCACTGGCCGCCGTGACCGTGCTGACGGCGTACATCCCCATGCTGACCGATGCCGGCGGCAACGCGGGCAGTCAGAGCACCTCCACCATCATCCGCGGCATGGCGGTGGGCGAGATCCAGCCCCACGACCTGCCCCGCATCCTGTGGAGGGAGAGCCGGGTGGCCCTGCTGTGCGGCGCAACGCTGGCGGTGTGCAACTTTGCAAAGCTGCTGCTGTTCGACAAGGTGACCGCTCCGGTGGCACTGGTGGTGTGCCTGACCCTGATCTGCACCATCCTGCTGTCGCAGCTCATCGGCGGCATTCTGCCCGTGGCGGCAGAAAAACTGCATGTGGACCCGGCCGTGATGGCATCGCCGCTGATCACCACCATCGTGGATGCCACCACGCTGCTGATCTACTTCAATGTTGCAAAGATCGTGCTGCATCTGTAAGCGCAGAACAGAACGTTATGACCCCCGGAAGCTGTACGCTGCCGGGGGTCATGTTGTTTTTAAAAACAGGAAAAACGTCCTCTTTGCATGGATGATTGTTGCACTGTACAACTTATAAAGTCGTACTCTTTCGACAAAAACTTCCCAAAACGCATTATTTTGTTTCTGAGCTGTGGACATTCTGTGACGATTCGTGCTAAAATGAAACCTGTTCCTCTTCTGCCGCCGCAACCGGCAGAAGCAACAAAAGAACGGAGGTTTTTTCATGTTAGAAAATGTCTTTCATCTGAAGGAAAACCACACCGATGCAAAGACCGAGATCATGGCAGGCATCACCACCTTCATGACTATGGCCTACATCCTTGCGGTCAACCCCAACATCCTGTCGGCTTCCGGCATGGACTCGGAGGCTGTGCTGATCGCCACCGCACTGGCATCCTTCGTCGGCACCGCACTGATGGCTCTGCTGGCCAACTACCCGTTTGCTCTGGCCCCCGGCATGGGCCTGAACGCATACTTCTCCTACACGGTCGTGCTGACCATGGGCTACAGCTGGCAGCTGGCCCTGATGGCCGTGTTTGTGGAGGGCATCATTTTCATCGTGCTGTCCCTGACCAATGTGCGTGAAGGCATCTTCAACGCCATCCCCATGACCCTGAAGAGCGCGGTCAGCGTGGGCATCGGCCTGTTCGTGGCCTTTGTCGGCCTGCAGAACGCCAAGCTGATCGTGAACAGCGACTCTACGCTGGTCACCTACCAGCACTTCAAAGGCGAGACCTTCCACAGCGTGGGCGTGGGTGCCATCCTGGCCCTCATCGGCGTGGCCATCACCGGCATCCTGCTGGTCAAGAAGGTCAAGGGCGGCATCCTGTACGGCATCCTGATCACCTGGGTGCTGGGCATCCTCTGCGAGGTCACCGGCATCTATGTGCCCAATGCGGATGCGGGCATGTACAGCGTGATCCCCACCGCTTTTGTCAGCTTTGACTTCTCGGCCCTGGGCAAGACCTTTGGTCAGGTGTTCAAGACGGATTTCTCCCACTTTGACTTCCTGAACTTCTTTGCCGTCATGTTCTCCTTCCTGTTCGTGGACCTGTTTGACACCCTGGGCACCCTGATCGGCGTGGCATCCAAGGCCGACATGCTGGACGAGGACGGCAAGCTGCCCCGCATCAAGGGTGCTCTGATGGCAGACTCCATCGCCACCTGCGCCGGTGCTGTGCTGGGTACTTCCACCACCACCACCTTTGTGGAGAGCGCTTCCGGCGTGACCGAGGGCGGCCGCACCGGCCTGACCAGCATGACCACCGGTGTGCTGTTCCTGCTGGCTACCATCTTCAGCCCGCTGTTCCTGACCATCCCCAGCTTTGCAACGGCTCCGGCTCTGATCATCGTGGGCTTCTACATGATGGGCTCCGCAGTCAAGATCGACTTCAACGACCCCAGCGAGGGCATCCCCGCCTTCCTGACCATCCTGGCCATGCCCACTGCATACAGCATCTCTGAGGGCATTGCCATTGGTGTGATCTCCTGGACCATCATCAATGTGGTCACCGGCAAGGCCAAGGAAAAGAAAATCAGCCCGCTGATGTATGTGCTGACCGTGCTGTTCATCCTGAAGTACATCTGCCTGTAAGGTTCCATACAAACACAAAGCAAAAAGCTGCTGCCTTCCCGCAAAGGGAGGGCAGCAGCTTTTTTGTCTGTGGAGCTTATTGGTGCCGACGGGGGCGGATGTGCACCTCGGGAATGGCCACGTTGTCGTAATGGATGGGGTCCTCGGCGTGAGGATGCTCCCCGGTGGCATGAGAGGTGTCTTCTGCGGGGTGGTGTACCTTGCCGGTATGGACCTCCGGCAGAGCCACCGTTTCCTCCGAATGAGACTTGTCCGGCTTGCTCCAGATCTTTTGTTGGAACCACATCTTCAGGTGGTGTTTCAGCGACATGATGATGCTCCTTTCTCGGTGTGCGGGGCACACCGAAAGTTCAAGACAGGATCAGATAAAGTTGATGAATACCGTAATGACAAGGCTGTTGATGAAATCCGCGAACAGACTGCCCACCAGCGGGATGAGCAGATAGGCCTTGACGGAAGGGGAATACTTGTCGCACACGGCCTGCATGTTGGCCATGGCGTTGGGGGTGGCACCCATGCCGAAGCCACAGGTGCCGGAAACGATGACGGCCGCGTCGTAGTCGCGGCCCATGACGTTGTACACGATCGCAAAAGAATACAGGATCATGAACAGGGTCTGACCGGCCAGCAGCACCACCAGCGGCAGAGCCAGCTCGGCCAGCTGCCAGATCTTCAGGGTGATCATGGCCATGCCAAGGAAGAGCGACAGGCAGATGCCGCCGATGTCGTTGATCTCGCCCATATATACCGTGAACTTGCCGCCGTATTCGCCCAGATTGCGGATGCAGGCAGCGGCGATCATGGCACCGATGTAGATGGGGAAGGTCATGCCGGTCAGGCTGAGCAGCTTGCTCAGCACCGTGCCGATGCCCATGGCGATGATCAGCTGGAAGCTGGCGGCGGGATACATGCTGCTGTGACGCTCGTGCTTGATCTCTTCTTCCACCAGCAGGCTGTCGTCCTCGGGCACGATGGTGTCCAGCAGGTGGTGGCGCTCAATGAGCATCTTGCCGAGCGGGCCGCCCATCATGCTGCCGGCGATCAGGCCGTAGGTGGCGGCGGCGGTGCACAGGGTGGTGGCACCCTTGATGCCAAAGTCCTCCAGCACCGGGCCAAAGGCACCGGCGATGCCGTGGCCGCCCACCATGGGGATGGAGCCGGTGCAAAGGCCCACCAGCGGGTCCACATCCAGCAGGTTGGCCAGCCCAACGGCCAGGAAGTTCTGGCTGACGATCAGCACGATGACGACGCCCAGGAACACGATCATGGCCTTGCCGCCGCTTTTCAACACCTTGAGGTTGGCCTGAAAGCCCACCGAGGTGAAGAACATGACCATGCACACCTCTTTGAGGGTGTCGTCAAAGGCAAACTCTGCCACGCCGGTCACATAGCAGATGCAGGTGAAAACGGCAAACAGCACGCCGCCGATGACCGGCGCGGGGATGCAGAATTTATCCAGCAGGCGCACCCGTTCCCGCAGAAACTTGCCCAGCATCAGCACCAGCACCGCAAGGGCCAGGGTCTGATACATATCCAATTCGATCTTCATTGCTTTCCCTCGATTTCCCGGCAGACTCAGTCCACCGTAATTCCGGCCTGCTTATACCAGGCCGCTGCGCCTGCGTGGAAGGGGATGCCAACGCCCTCTACTGCGTCGGTCTCCGGGTCCAGTGCAAGGCCAAGCTGCTCTTCCAGCGCTTCCCGGCTGGAGAACAGCAGTTCGGTGAGCTGCTGCACCTGCTTTGCGGGCAGAGAATCGCTGGCCAGCAGAACGGCTTTGACGCCCACGGTCTGCACGTCGGCGTCCTGGCCGGGATAAGTGCCGGCCGGGATGGTGACCTCACGGTAGGCGTTGTAGCTGCTCAGCAGGCGCTGCGCCGCGGTGCCGTCCACATTCAGCAGGCGGATGCCGCATTCGCCTGCCAGCTCGGTGACCACCGGGCTGGGGGTGCCGACTGTGATGACGATGGCGTCGATCTTACCGGCCTTGAGCTGGTCGGCAGCGTCGGTATAGTTCAGGTTGATGGTGTCCACCAGGCGGTCGTTCAGGCCGTAGGCAGACAGGATCTGAAGGGCATTCTGCTCGGAGCCGGATTCCTCCGCGCCGATGCTCACGGTTTTGCCCTGCAGGTCCTCGATGGACTGGATGTCCGAGTCGGCCCGCACGATGACCTGACAGGCCTCGGTGTACAGGGCTGCTACCGCGCCGAAGCCGCGGATGTCCTCCTCCTCTGCAAAAATGCCGGTCTGGTTGTAGGCGTCCTGTGCGAGGTCGGCCTGCGCAATGGCCAGCTGCAGGTATTCGCCGGTGAGCAGGCGCAGGTTGGCGGCCGAACCGGCGGTGGTCCGGAGCTCGATGGTGCCGTTGGAAGTCTCGTTTTCCAGCGCGGCAAACTGCTCACCAAAATTGTGGTAGACACCACCCTCGCCGGCAACGCCAAAGCGCAGACGCTTGACCGTCTCGGCGGCAGAGCAGCCGGTGAGCAACAGCGCGGCCAACATACAACCGGCCAGCAGTGCCGCGATCCATTTGCGTTTCATACTTTTATACACCCCTTTTTCCGCTGCCGCAAACCCGGCAGCTTCTTAGTATCGCAAGGCTGGAAATTAGCGCAACAGTAGCAGCATATCTGCGATATGCAAACCAACGTTGTTGCTGTTGCATTAAAAAGTTGGTTTGCTATAAATTATAATTATATTGCGGATGAAATGCAATCACTTTTGTAAAAGGATGCAGCGAAGAAGCGTTGGGCAGGACATCAAAAAAGGCTCCTCCGTTTCCGGGGGAGCCGGACAGATTCAGCCGCCGAACAGGCCAAAGAAGCTGGTGTGGGTCACGCCCAGGATCAGAAACAGGGCGATGAGCGCAAACAGCACCCCGATGATGATGTCCATCTGATGGACGGTGAGGGGAAAATGATCGTAGAGCTTCTCCTTGGGATTGACAAAGTTCTTGTCGCCGTTGTCAAGCAGGGACTTTTTGCCCTGTTCAAAGTCGGCCCGCTGACCGGCAAGCTCGGCCTGCTCTTGTGCCAGCTGTGCTTCGCGGGCAGCCAGAACGGCTTCGCGCCGGGCGAGCTCTGCCTCGCGCTCGGCAGGGGTGAGGTCTTTTTGTGCCATACTGCACCTCCTGATGGTTGTTGCTTTTATGATAGCACACAAACATGAACAAAAAAAGGGGCCGCCCGCCCAAAAGGCAGACGGCCCACAGAAGAGAGGGCTTACTTCTTTGCCAGGTACTTGCGGATATCAATGGCCACAGCCACGATGATGACAAGGCCCTGCACGATGTAGGTGTAAGAGGAGTTGACGTTCATGAACTGCAGAGCGACCTTCATCAGCTCAAAGACCAGAACGCCCACCAAAACGCCGGGCACGGTGCCGACGCCGCCGGTGGTGGAAACACCGCCGATGGTGCAGGCTGCGATGGCGTCCAGCTCATAGCCCTGTGCGGTGTTGACGGATGCGCCGCCGGACTTTGCAGCCAGCAGGCAGCCTGCCAGACCGAACATGCAGGAGGCCAGGATGTAGATGCGGATCTTGGTGGCGTAAACGTTGACACCGGCCACCTCAGCAGCAGCCTCGTTGCCGCCGATGGCGTACATGTACTTGCCGTGACGGGTCTTGTTGTACAGGAACCAGAAGCACGCGGCCACGACCAGAGCGATCCAGATCAGCACGGGGATGCCGATGATGGTGTTGGAGGCCAGGGAGGTGAAGTTCTTGTTCAGGGAGCCAATGGGGGTACCGCCGGTGTACACCAGGCAGATACCGTAGACCACCTGCTGCATGCCCAGGGTTGCGATGAAGGGCTGCACCTTCAGGTAGCTGACCACCAGACCGTTGCACAGGCCGACGATGGCGCAGATGGCGATGACCAGGATGAACACCACCGGGGTGGGCAGGGTGTGCATGTTGGGGTAGAACTTACCGGATGCGCCCTCGGTCTGCGCAAAGATGCAGGCCAGGCAGGCGGCAAAACCAGCCAGACGACCGGCCGACAGGTCGTTGCCGGTGGTGATCAGGCAGCCGGAAATACCCAGTGCGATGATGTAGCGGATGGACACGTTCTTGAACAGGTTGATCATGTTCGTGCCCGAGAAGAAGTTGGGATGCATGATGCCGACGATCAGGGACACGGCCAGCATCATCACGATAATGGCGTTGTTGCTGAGCCATTTGGTCACAGCCTTGCCATTCAATTTTTTGGTAGCTTCCACGATAGACAGCCTCCTTATTTACTGATTCGCCGCAGCGGTGGGTGCGGTCTCGAACTGGGTGGCCAGAGCCATGATGTTTTCCTGGGTGGCGTCCTTGCCGTCGATGAAGCCGGTGATGCGGCCATCGCACATGACCATGACACGGTTGGACATACCAATGATCTCGCTCATTTCGGAGGAGATCATGATGATGCTCTTGCCCTGCTTGGCCAGGTCGGCGATGATGCAGTAGATCTCATATTTTGCGCCGACATCGATGCCTCGGGTGGGCTCGTCCAGAATGAGGACATCGGGGTTGTTGGCCAGCCAGCGGGCGATCAGCACCTTCTGCTGGTTGCCGCCGGACAGGCTCTTGATCTGGGTCTTGGGGCTGGGCACCTTGATGGCCATCTTCTCTTTGTTGGTGGCCACCAGATCCAGGATCTTCTTGTTGTCCAGCATGATGGGGCCCTTGCGCAGGGCGTCCAGCGAAGCGATGGAGATGTTGTCGGCTACGCTCAGCACACCCATGATGCCGGTGGCGCGGCGGTCCTCGGTCAGCAGAGCCACGCTCTTCCGGATGGCGTCGCGGGGCTGCTTGATGGTGACCTCTTCGCCCTTGATCCACACCTTGCCGGAGGTGTGGGCACGCAGGCCGAAGATGCCTTCCATCAGTTCGGTACGCTGGGCACCCACCAGACCGGCCACGCCCAGGATCTCGCCCTTTTTCAGCTCAAAGCTGCAGTGGCGGAAGGAGCGGGGATGGATGGAGGTGAAGTCCTCCACCTTCATCATCACTTCGTCGGAGGGATGATTCTCCAGCGGGGGGAACAGGTTGGACAGCTCACGGCCGACCATCTTGGCGATGATCTGCTCCTTGGTCATGTCCGCCACTTCCCACTTGCCGATGTACTGGCCATCGCGCATGATGGTGACTTCGTCGGCGATGACCTTGATCTCGTCCATCTTATGGCTGATGTAGACCAGTGCGACGCCCAGAGCCTTCAGCTCCCGCATGATGCGGAACAGGGATTCCACTTCGTTTGCGGTCAGGGAGGAAGTGGGCTCGTCCAGGATCAGCACCTTGCAGTTTGCGGAAACGGCCTTGGCGATTTCCACCATCTGCATCTGAGCGATGCTCAGGGAGCCGAGCTTTGCATGGGGGTTGATGTCCAGCTTCAGCTTCTTGAGCAGCTCCTCGGTGTCCTTGTACATTTTGGGGTGATCCACCACGGTGATGGGGCCATAGCTCTTGGTGGGGTAGCGCCCCAGCCAGATGTTCTCGGCCACGGTACGGGCCGGGATGGGCTGCAGCTCCTGATGCACCATGGCAATGCCGCGGTTCAGTGCATCCAACGGGGTGGGGATGGTGACTTTTTCGCCTTCGTATTCGATCTCGCCCTCGTCCATCTTGTAAATGCCGAACATGCATTTCATCAATGTGGACTTACCGGCGCCGTTTTCACCCATCAGCGCCATGACCTTGCCCGGGCGAAGCTCCAGCTGTGCGTGATCCAGCGCTTTGACGCCGGGGAAGGTCTTGACCACGCCTTTCATTACCAGACGGTATTCTGACATTCCGCAGAAGCCTCCTTTTCTTTTTTTCAGGCCGCAGAAAAACCTTTTTTCAAAACAAGGCGCGTGCGCGGAGAAGGATTTCTCGAACGCACGCGCTTTATAGCTTTTGTCAAGCCGTCAAGGTCCACTGCGTACCTTGCATTTGCAATCGGGGAACTTTGGTCTTACTTCACATACTGAGATGCGTTGTCCTTGGTGACCTTGACATAGTCGACCCAGTAGTACTGCTCGACAGCGGAGCCTTCGACGTACAGCTTGGTAGCCTCGGCAGCTGCGGTGGCCTGGCCCACGTCATCGTTCAGCACGGTACCGGTCATGTTGCCGTCCAGAACGTCCTGAACAGCCTCGGCCAGTGCATCGACGCCGACCAGATAGATGTCCTTGCCGACGGTGCGGCCGGCCTGCTGGATGGACTGCAGAGCGCCCAGTGCCATTGCGTCGTTGTTGCAGAACACGACTTCGATCTTATCGCCGTACTGAGACAGAGCGTTTGCAACGTCCTGCTGAGCAGTGGTCTGATCCCAGTTGTCCAGGTACTCGTACAGGCACTCGACTTCCTTGCCGGCGTCGGTCAGAGCCTTGATGGAGTACTCGGTGCGGTACTGAGCATCAATGTTCTCGGGGTCGCCCTTGCACATGATGTAGGTGATCTTGCCGTCGCCGTTGATGTCGCCCTGAGTCTCGGTCTCGAGGATCAGCTCGCCCTGATAAGTACCAGACTGACGTGCGTCAGCGCCAACGTAGCAGCACTTGTCTGCGTAGGAGTCCAGAACGCTCTTGTCGGGCTCACGGTTGATGAAGACGATAGGAGTCTCAGAGGGCTTGATGGTATCAACGATGGTCTGAGCGGAAGTGGTCTGGACGGGGTTGATGATCAGGACGTCCACACCCTGCTGCAGGAAGGTGTTGATCTGCTCGGTCTGGGTGTTCTGGTCGTTCTTGCCGTCCATGATGGTGACGGAGTAGCCCATGTCCTTCAGGTACTCTTCCAGATCGGTGCGGTACAGGGTCATGAAGTTATCAGCGAACTGATAGATGCAGACACCGATGTTGGCAGAGCCGGCAGCAGAAGCAGCGGTGCTGGAAGCAGCAACGGAAGAAGCAGTGGAAGCAGCAGTAGAGCTGGAGGAACCGCCACATGCGGTCATGGCAGCGGTTGCGCCCACGACAGCAGAAGCCTTCAGGAAGTCACGACGAGAAATCATTTTCATAATTGTGTTCTCCTTCATTCGTATCATAGCAATTTCACAGGCGCATTTATTGCACACACCTGGATTTCCTGCTTGTATTATAACCGCCTGCGAAGCGGTCTGCAAGAGAACAAGTCCACAAGAATCTGAGATTTCTTTTGTGCTGTTTCAACAAAAGGAATTTTCAAAGGACAAAATAATTTCCGTAACAAGCACAATTTTTCATAAACGTGCAACTTCTGGATAAATCGGTCGGAGCAGGGTCGGATTTCTTTCAAAAAGATTACAAAATGTTGCATGACACGGTTCGACCCTTCCGGACAAAAACCGTGCAGCTCCCGGAAATTACCGGGAGAACTGAAAAAACTTTTCAACTGTGGGGACTTTCCGGCAAACCGCTGCCGGGCAGCGCGCCCCGCAGTTTTTTTGCGCTCCGGACGGAATTACTGCAAACGGATTTCTGGAAGAAAAAACAGCTTTTTCTGAAAGATGCGATAGAACGGAGTTTTTTAAGCCTCGAAATTATACGATTTGAAAAAATAGCGCTTAAAAATACGAAATGGCCCTGAAAAAGCACACACTGTTGCGGCAGCACGAGGCGTGGTAAGCTGTTGCCATAGCCCGGAGCTGCCGGGCAGAAAGGAGGAACCAACACGAACCATGGGGCAGAGGAAAACGTCCAAGGGGCTGGACAGCCTGAGCCGGGCCACCGACATCCTGAGCACGCTTCTGGCACAGCAGGTGCGGGAGCTGAATGCCCGGCAGCGGGAGAACCGCCGCAGCGGGGCGGAGGACCCCGGGACGATGAAGGGCCTGAAGGAGGCCACGGCGGTGCTGAAGGATCTGGCTGCGGTGGCGCGGTCGCTGAACGACCAGGGCGTGCAGGCGGAAGGAACGGAGAGCGGTGTGGTGCTGCTGCCGCGGGTGGAGGAGGAAGAACCATGAACACAGAGGAACACCGGATCCCGGTGGTGTGGCGGCCCCAGCCCCGGCAGGCCGAGTTCATGCGAAGGCCAGAGCCGGAAGCACTGTACGGCGGCGCGGCCGGCGGCGGAAAAAGCGATGCATTGGTCATCGAGGCACTGCGTCAGGTGGATATTCCGCATTACAGAGCGTTGATCCTGCGCAAAACATACCCGCAGTTGTCGGATCTGGTGGACAAAAGCCAGATGTACTACCGCCGGGCCTTTCCGCAGGCGCAGTACAACGCCACGGCCCATGTGTGGAACTTCCCCAGCGGGGCCAAGATCTACTTTGGCTCCATGCAGTATACCAAGGACCGCACCAATTACCAGGGCAAGGCCTACGACTTCATCGGCTTTGATGAGCTGACCCATTTTGAATGGGAAGAGTACAGCTACATGATGAGCCGCAACCGCCCCACCGGGCCGGGCACCCGGGTGTACATGCGGGCCACCACCAACCCCGGCGGCATCGGCCACGGGTGGGTGAAGGCGCGGTTCATCACCCCGGCCCCACCCGGCACGCCCATCGTGGAGGAATACACGGTGCGGCGGCCGGACGGCACCGAACAGAAGCTGCAGCGGGCAAGGGTGTTCATCCCTTCCAGCATTTTCGACAACCCGGCTCTGCTGCAGAACGATCCCGGTTATCTGGCCAGCCTGGCTGCCATGCCGGAAGCGGAAAAGCAGGCGCTGCTCTATGGCAGCTGGGACAGCTTTTCCGGCCAGGTGTTCACCGAGTGGCGCAACGACCCGGCCCACTATCAGGATCAGCGCTGGACCCATGTGATCGCCCCATTTGCCATTCCCAAGCACTGGCAGATCTACCGGGGGTTCGACTTCGGGTTTTCCAAGCCGTTCTCGGTGGGGTGGTATGCGGCCGATGAAGAGGGGCGGCTCTACCGCATCAAAGAGCTGTACGGCTGCACCGGCCGCCCCAACGAGGGCCTGCGCATTGACCCGGTGGAACAGGCCCGGCGCATCCGGGAGGCGGAGCAGAACGACCCCGTGCTGCGGGGGCGGGTGATCCATGGCGTTGCCGACCCGGCCATCTTTGATGAGAGCCGGGGCGAGAGCATCGCGGCCATGATGGAGCGGAGCCCCAACTTCCTGCACTGGAAGCCTGGCGACCACACCCGCCTTGCGGGAAAGATGCAGTTCCACTACCGGCTCAACTTTGACGCCGACGGCCGCCCGATGCTGCAGGTGTTCAATACCTGCAAACACTTCATCCGCACGCTGCCGAACCTCGTGTACGACGAGAGCAACGTGGAGGATATCGACACCCGGCAGGAGGACCACATTTATGATGAGTGCCGGTATGTGCTGATGGAGAACCCCATCAGCCCGCCGGCCCGGCGCACGGCCCTGCCGCCGCCGGATGACCCGCTGGACCTACACCGGCAGGCAAGATTTTACAGGATCTGAAGGAGAAGAACGATGGACGATTATCAGAACGAAGCGATGCCGGTGGGTGCGGCGGAGGTGGCTGCGGCCACACAGACCCTGCAGCGTTACAAGGCCGGCAAGGCGGCACTGGACAGACGCCTGGTGGACAACGAACTGTGGTTCCGCATGGGGCACTGGAAGAACTACCAGAACCCCATGATGCCCGGTAAGGCGCAGCCCAGCAGTGGATGGCTGTTCAACAGCATCGCCAACAAGCACGCCGATGCCATGGACAACTACCCGGAACCCAATGTGCTGCCCCGTGCAGCGGACGATGAGGCAACCGCGCGGGCACTTTCCAGCGTGCTGCCGGTGGTGCTGGAACAGGCAGATTACGAGCAGGTGTACAGCGACTGCTGGTGGCGCAAGCTCAAGCAGGGCACCGGGGTCACCGGTGTGTTCTGGGACCCGGTAGCCCGGGGCGGCGTGGGGGATATTGCGGTGCGGGCCATGAACTTGCTGATGCTCTACTGGGAGCCGGGCGTAGCGGACATCCAGGACTCACCGGATTTTTTCAGCCTGAGCCTGGAGGACACCGCACAGCTCACGGCCCGCTACCCGCAGCTGGCAGGCCACACCGCCGGGGTGCTGGATGTGCCCCGCTACATCCACGAGGACGGCGCGGACACCGTTTCCCGCAGTGTGGTGGTGGACTGGTACTATAAGCGCCCGGACGAAAGCGGCCGCATGGTGCTGCACTACTGCAAGTTCTGCAACGGGGTGGTGCTGTACGCCAGCCAGAACGACCCGGCACTGGCACAGCGGGGCCTGTACGACCACGGGCAGTACCCCTTCGTATTCGATCCGCTGTTCATGGAAGAGGACAGCCCGGCGGGTTTTGGTTACATCGACGTGATGAAGGATTGCCAGACCGCCATCGACCAGATGAACCATGCCATGGACGAGAACGTGCTGCTGTCGGCCCGGCAGCGCTATGTGCTCAGCGACACCGCCGGGGTCAACGAAGAAGAGCTGGCCGACCTGAGCCGGGACATCGTGCATGTGGTGGGCCGTCTGAACGACGACAGCTTCCGCCCGCTGCAGACGGCCGGTCTGCAGGGCAGCAGTCTGAGCTACCGTCAGAGCCGCATCGAGGAGCTGAAGGAGATCAGCGGCAACCGCGACATGACCCAGGGCGGCACCACCGGCGGTGTGACGGCAGCCAGTGCCATTGCGGCCCTGCAGGAAGCCGGAAGCAAACTGAGCCGTGATATGCTCAAGAGCGCCTACCGGGCCTTCTCCCGCCAGTGCTACCTGATGATCGAGCTGATGCGGCAGTTCTATGATGAACAGCGCATCTTCCGCATCGTGGGGCCCAGCGGTGAGAACCAGTTTTTGCCCTTCTCGGCGGCAGCCCTGCGCCCGCAGCCGGTGCGCGAGGTGGGCGGCGTGGAGCTGGGCAGCCGGGAGCCCATTTTTGACATCGTGGTCAGCGCGGCCAAGAAGAGCACCTTCAGCCGCCTGAGCCAGAACGAGACGGCAAAGGAGTGCTATCAGCTGGGCTTTTTCGACCCCGCCAATGCCGACGCGGCCTTGGCGGCGCTGGAAATGATGGACTTTGAGGGCATCGAGAAGGTGCGCCAGCGGGTGCGGCAGAACGGCACACTGGCCCAGAAGCTGGCACAGCTGCAGCAGGCGGTCCCGCCGCAGACCGGCACCGGTGGTGCGGTGCTGCCCGGCAGTCTGCCGGTGGCCGCTGCGGCCCGCGCTATGAACGTGAAACTGTAAGGAGGTGAAACAAGAATGATGAAAGTATGTTACAGCGAGCTGGATGGCCCCGAGGGCCTGAGCTGCCGATTGGAGGCTGCCGGACATGCAGGCTTTGCCCCTGCCGGGCAGGACATCGTGTGCGCCGGGGCAAGCACCCTGATGCAGGCACTGGTGTACCTGCTGGCCGGGGAAGAAAATGCCCATGCCGACGCATGGGAGGAACCGGACGGGCCGCGTCTGGCCGTGCAGGCCGACGCACCCTGTGCCGCATGGGTGCAGGGTGCCTTTGAGCTGGCCAAGGCGGGGTTCACCCTGCTGGCCGAGCGCTACCCGGACAATATCCGCTTTGCGGATGTGAGCCGCCGGGGCGAACAGAGCATGATGGACCTGCAGATGTTTGCAGAAGAGGCAGCGCCTGCGGCCCCGGCCCTGAGCCCGGCACAGGCCCGGCAGGCCGTTGCCTCCGGGACGATGGAACCGGGGGAGAAAACTGCGCAGCCGGTGCCGGAAGCAAAACCGGATCCGGAACCGACCGAACCGGAGACGCCCCAGCCGGAGCTGCCCCGCCCGGCGGTGCCGCCCCTGCCGCTGCAGGCCCAAAACGCGGTGCGGGAGCTGCATGCCCGCTGGGCGGCTGAGGAAGCCGACCTGCGCCGCAGCCAGCCGGAGTTCCGCCTGCAGGAGGAGCTGAAGAACCCGGAGATGCGCCGCCTGATGCAGCTGCCCGGCATGCGGATGCGGGACGCCTACCGTCTGGCCCACTACGACGAGAGCCTGCACCGTGCGGCACAGGCCGTGGAGCAGGGCGTGGTGCAGCGCATCCAGCAGAGGGCCGCCCGCCCCGCAGAAAACGGCATCCGCCCCGGTGGTGCGGCCACGGTGCACCCGGATGTGGCCAGCATGACCCGCGCCCAGCGCGAAGCCTTGGAGCGCCGTGTGCTGCACGGTGCTCAGATCGAACTGTAAACCCGACAAGAGAAAGGAAAAACGTATGATGAACTTCAACATCCAGCTGTTTGCCGACAACCTGCAGAACACCACGGCCACCATGTCCAAGGAGATGAAGACCTTCTATGAGAAGCGTCTCATCGACCAGGCAGAGCCGCGTCTGGTGCATGACCAGTTCGCGGATTACTACCCGGTGCCCCAGAACGGCGGCAAGACCATCGAGTTCCGCAAGTACGACAGCCTGCCCAAGGCCACCACGCCCCTGACCGAGGGTGTGACCCCCAACGGTCAGGCCCTGAACGTGACCACCATCACCAGCGACCTGCACCAGTACGGCGGCTGGACCCCGCTGACCGACGTGCTGCAGATGACTGCCATTGACAACAACGTGGTGCAGGCCACCCGTGTGCTGGCCAGCCAGGCGGGCCGTACCATGGACAGCATCACCCGCGATGTGCTGGCCGGCGGCACCAATGTGATCTATGCACCCAAGCAGGCCGCCGACGGCACCGAGACCGCCGTGACCAGCCGCAAGACGCTGGACAAGAGCTGTACCCTGACCCCCAAGCTGTTCTTCCAGGCAGCGGCCCAGCTGGGTGCCATGAACGCCGACCCCATCGGCGACAGCTATATTGCCATCATCCACCCCTATGCGGCCTACGACCTCAAGACCTGCAAGGAGTTCATTGAGGTACATAAGTACGCCGACCCGGACACCATGTTCCGCGGCGAGATCGGTAAGCTGGGCAACATCCGCTTCATCGAGACCAGCGAGGCCAAGATCTGGAAGGATGAGACCTGCCCCACCGGCCTGGCGGTGTTCGGTACCCTGGTGCTGGGGGCCCATGCCTACGGTGTGACCGAGCTGGAGGGCGGCGGCCTGGAGCACATCGTCAAGCAGCTGGGCTACGGCGACGACCCGCTGAACCAGCGCGCTTCGGTGGGCTGGAAGGGCATGCGTGCTGCCGAACGTCTGGTGGAGCAGTACATGGTGCGCATCGAGAGCGTGTCCAGCTACTCGGCCAACGCCGCCGCAAACTGAGGAGGTGTGCAGGATGACAGAAAAGAACGTGCGCATCCGGCTGTTCAAGGACAACAGCCGCTATAAGGGCGACCTGTTCGTCAGCGTGAACGGCGTGAACTACAAGATCCGCCGCGGTGTGGAAGTGGAGGTGCCGCCCGAAGTGGCGGAGGTGCTGGAACACAGCCAGATGCAGGACGAGCGCACCGCTGCCCGCATTGCGGCAGCGGAGAACGCGGCACAGTAAGAAACAGGACCGGAGCCCGGCAGGGAGATGCCCCGCCGGGCTTTTTTGAAAAGGAGCGTGGAACGATGACAGTAGGACAGGCGCTGGAACGCGCCGAGGAACTGCGGCCCGGCAGCCGTGTGTCTGTGCACACCCGGCAGGAGTGGCTGCGGGAAGCAGACGGCATGCTGCGGGAACGCTTTTTCAAGGCCAGTGATACGGATACTTTTGACACCGTGGGAGCGGACCGGGCCTGGGACGATGGCCTGCAGGACGAGGATGTGCTGCTGGCCCCGGCCCCCTTTGATGCCCTGTACCCGCATTACCTGTGTGCCATGACCGATGCCGCACTGGGCGAGACCGACCGTTACGCCGGGGAGCAGGCACAGTACAATGGCATTCTGGCAGAGCTTGCGGCCTGGCTGCGCCGGACCTATCCGCCGCGGGCCTGCACCCGCTGGCAGTGGTGAAAGGAGGGATAAGATGGTTCTGGCGAACCGGACCAGAGTCCAGAACAGCCGCACCCTGCTGCGGGCCTTCGGGGGCCTGAACGAGGGCTACGGCTGCTCCGAGGCAGAGTACAGTGCGGGGATCAATTTTTCGTCCCGGGATTTCCCGGCGCTGAGCACCCGCAAGCCCCGCCGGAAGCTGCGGACCCTCACCGGCCTGAATGGGATGTACCACCTGAACGGGCTGCTGACCGTCTGCGGGAAAGACCTGGTGTACACCCCGGACGACGGCGGGGAGACCGTGACCTGCACCGATGCGGTGGCCGACAGCAAAAAGGCGCTGGTGGGTCTTGGTACGAAAATTTTGATCTTTCCGGACAAGGTCGCCTTTGATACGGCAGACGGCAGCGTTTCGGCGCTGGGAGCCTGCTGGAAAGCGGAGGGCCAGAGCGTGGAGTTTGCTCCCTGCGATGCGGAGGGCAGGACCTACACGCCCACAGGCGTAGGCCGGGAAGAGCCGGAAAGCCCGGCGGACGGGCAGATCTTCCTGAAGGTGGAGGACGAAGAGCACCCCTGGCGGTACGATGGAACATTGGAAGTGTACAGCGCGGCGTCCGGCAACTGGACGGCGCTGCCGCTGGACTATTGCCGCATCACGGCGGCCGGTGCACAGGAAAAATTCTGCCAGTGGGACACGGTGACCGTGCAGGGCACGGCGGCAAAGCAGGCCGGACAGTGGGAAGCACTGGACGGGGACTGCGTGGTGTATGCCGTCACGGAGAACAGCCTGTGCGTGCGTGCCGACCCGGCGGGCGACTATTTTTACGGCACACTGGTGCAGGGGACCGATGCGGCCCAGTGGACCAGCCTGGACGGCAGCCAGACCCGCAGCATCGCGGCGGAACAGACTGTGCAGCTGGAACGCCGGGTGCCGGACCTGGACTTCGTGACCGAATGCGACAACCGGGTGTGGGGCTGCAGCAGCCGGGAAAATGTGATCTACGCCTGCAAGCTGGGCGACCCCACCAACTGGTTTTCCTATCGGGGCATTGCGGCGGACAGCTATGCGGTGACGGTGGGCAGCGACGGAGCCTTTACCGGCGCGGCCACCTGCATGGGCTATGCGTTGTTCTTCAAGGAGAACACCCTGCACAAGCTGTGCGGCACAAAGCCCTCGGATTTTCAGCTCACCTCCCTGCGCTGCCGGGGCGTGGCCAAGAATGCGGCCCGCAGCCTGTGCGTGCTGAACGAGACGCTGTATTATCTCTCGCCGGATGGCGTGATGGCGTGGGACGGCAGCATCCCCACCAAGGTGTCGGCGGTGTTGGACGCCAGCCGGCTGGCCAACGTGCAGAGCGCTGTGGGCGGTGCGCTGGACGGCCGGTATTATCTGCACATCTCCCGCACGGCCGGGACCCAGGGGCAGACCCGGCTGCTGGTGTATGACACCGAACGCGGGCTCTGGCACGAAGAGGATGTATGCTCCTGCGACATGGCCAGCACCGGCGGCCAGCTGTATCTGTGGGACGGGCAGGCCCTGTGGGCGGCGGATCCCAGCCGGGAGAGCGACTGGCAGAGCACCGAAGGTGTGGAACAGCAGGTGTCGTTTGAGCTGGTGACCGGAGACATCGGGCAGGACGGGGCGGAACAGCGGTATCTGTCGCGGCTGACGCTGCGGCTGGACGCGGCCTGTGCCAGCACGGTGGAGGTAGCGCTGAGCTACGACGGCGGCCCATGGGAGACAGTGGCAAGCCTGACCGCCCGGGAGGCCCGCCGCAGCTATGACCTGCCGCTGGTGCCCCGGCGGCACAGCACCCTGCGGCTGCGCCTGCGGGGCAAAGGGCAGATCACCCTGCGCAGTCTGGCGAAGAATCTGGCCGCGGCCAAAGGCGGCCTTGTGGAAGAACAGGAGGAAGCAACATGGCAAGTGTGAACGGTCTGAACCGGTTGGGCCTGCCGAAGCTGAGCGAAAACATGGACCCGGAGGACGCAAGAGCGCTGCGCAGCTACCTGTACCAGATGCAGGAACAGCTGCAGTATGTACTGACCAATCTGGACGTGGAAAACCTGTCGGAGGAGCTGCGCACCCGGTTGAATTCGTTGTAAAAGAAAGGAGAAGAGCATGGCGACCAAAAAGAAAGAGGAAGAGCTGGCAGCGCCGGAGGCGCAGAGCGGCTATGACACCAGCGGCCTGGAAAACCGACAGCAGGTGGAAGAGGCCATGGCAGGGGCCGGTTACCGCCCCGGCCAGAGCGTGACCAACGCCGCAAACGCGCTGAAGGAGTGGCAGGACAAGCGCCCGGAGGCGTACCAGAGCAGCTACCAGGACCGCATCAATGAGGTGCTGGACCGTCTGCTGGCACGGGAGAATTTTGCCTACAGTTATACGCAGGACCCGCTGTACCGGCAGTACGCCCAGCAGTACACCCAGAACGCCCACAACGCCAGTGCCGATGCCGCTGCACAGGCGGCAGCCCTGACCGGCGGTTACGGCTCCAGCTATGCGGCCAGTGCGGCACAGCAGGCCTACCAGCAGCAGATCGGTGCGCTGAACGAGGCCATCCCCAGCCTGTACAGTCTGGCACTGGACACCTACACCAGCGGCGGCGATGAGCTGGTATCGCGGCTGGACCAGCTGAACGCCCAGGAACAGAGTGCGCAGGAGCAGTACGACCGGCAGCTCTCAGATTACTACACCCAGCTGCAGCAGAAAGGGGAGGACTACAACAACGCCTACGCGCAGGATTACGGGCAGTATCAGGACTATCTGAGCCGTCTGGACACCCTGCACGGCTACTATACTGCGCAGGAACAGGCACAGGCCAGCCGCCGCCAGCAGACCTTCAACGGCATCATGACCGTGCTGGGGGTCATCGGGGATGCGATTCAGCTGGCCATCAGCGGCACCACCGGCATCGGCTCGCTGGCGGGCAGCCTGCTGAACACCGGGTACAACATCGTGTCCGGCAACCGCGCCTACGAGGCCGACCGTGCCGACACGGCATGGAACCAGCAGATGCAGGAAAAGCAGCGGCAGGACAGTTTGACCCAGCAGCGCTACGAGAACGAGGCCAGCGAGCGCGCCTATCAGGATGCGCTGAAGCAGCAGGCCTTCAACAACCGCGTTACCTCGGAAAAGCTGAACATTGCCAAGGGCGAGTGGGCGCTCAAGCAGTCCAATGCGCAGGCAAAGGCCAGCCGTGCGGCGGGCAATGCGGCCGCAAAAAGCAGTGGCAGCGGCAAGGCATCGGGGAGGGCTGCGGGAACGAATGCGCTGAAGGGCAGCAGCGTGGTGCCCTTTACGGCGGCACTGCTGCGCAGCCGTGGCAAGAGTGATACGTCCATTGCCAATGCCCTGCAGAAAGAGGGCTACACCACCAGCGAGATCGCAAAGATCCTGCAGCAGATGAACCAGTAAGAGAAAAAGCGGAGGCGTCCATCAAATGATGGACGCCTCCGCTGCTGTATCTGTGATTTTGGGTTCGAGCCCACTGGGCACCACACCAAAGAGAGCGGGACCCCGGTAGACATTCCGAATGGTTGGGACCCGCGGGCTAAGCAACAGCCCACTGGGCTGATTGCTTACGGTGC
>ERZ791809.126-NODE-126-length-65928-cov-4.301155_pt1 | contig 65928 bp, 48 predicted proteins | sample MGYA00509946_ERZ791809 | MGnify/ENA primary metagenome ERZ791809 (study PRJEB30046, sample SAMN00791993) | human gut metagenome | study: EMG produced TPA metagenomics assembly of the A metagenome-wide association study of gut microbiota in type 2...
GGTCTGCGCATTTACTGCGCTGACCGTACGAAAACATGGGCTAGCAGGCAAAAATCCCATTGCCGTAGGCAATTTTTAATGGATTTTTGCGCGTGACTGTGAAGGTACTGAACAGTTACAAATAAGAATTATAAAAAAAGGGTCTTGCAGGTAAAAGATTTTCTATCTGCAAGACCCTTTTTTGCTTAAAATTAATGTAATTATCGGACAATATAGACATCGGCGCTTCTCTTTCCATACTGCAGTGCCTGACTGTGGGAATTGAAGAAGATGTCCAGCTTGTTTCCGCGGATGCCGCTGCCGCTGTCTTCGACGGTATAGACAACGCCGTTGATGCGGAGTTTAGTTCCGAGCGGGAATACGCGCAAGTCGGCGGAAATGGTATGTCCTGCCTGCGGAATGGTGCCGGATTTAGTGCGGTTCTTTCCACCACGGCAGCATCTGCGGCAGCTGCAGTAAGCAGTTGTCGTAAAACGTCCGGCGTAGATTTCAGCAGGTGCCTCTGCTTCCTGTGCCTCGGCAGCAGCATTTGTGTCAGTATTTTCAGTCATTGCAGCTTCGTCAGCGTTCTCTGCCTCTGCCTGTGCAGACTCATTTGAAAATGCAGCGACTTCTGCCTCGGAAGCGTTCGTGTCAGCCGCTTCTTCCGCAGCAGCGTTTGTCTGCTTTCTAATCAGCTCCGGATCGGAAGCCGGACCAGATGGTGTCTGGGCTGCTTCGGTGGAAATGCCGTTTGTTTCTTCACCGGCTGCCGCATCTATTTGGGAGACAAGCTCGGTTCCGGCATCTGTGGCTGCCAGTGTATTCATGGTGCCTGCCATGAGACAGACCAGGCTCATTGCCGTTGTGGCAAGTCCGCGCCGCATGGTGTTCATCATATTCATCAAATAAAAACCTCTCATTTCAATTTAGATTCATTTGTCTCACCGCAACGATTGTGTATCTCACAAATATTGCAATGCGTTTACAAATGTTATAATTTGTTACTATTATATTACAAAAATGTTAAATGTCAAGTCGGAGAGCCGGAAATAGGGCTCTGAGAGCGGTCGTAGGTTCGACAAGTCGAAAACTTGTTCGAACGCAAACAGGAAAGCGGGTGAGTGAGTTTCTACTTATAGAAAGTGTGAAAATCAGCGTGCCTAAAAACAGGGTATGCAGAATGGAAAATTTTATTCGAAAAAAGAAGAAAAAATTTTTTTTAAAAACCGAAAAAAATCATTGACAAATACTTGCGCAAGTAATATAGTATGAACTGTAGATATTAGCACTCTGATAGATTGAGTGCTAACAGAAAACTTCCAGAGCGGGTTTAAGAGACCGGCGGAAGCGGATGCACGGAAGGAGAGATTGGATGGAACTGGATGAGAGAAAAGAAAAGATTTTGAAAGCGATTATCCAGAACTATCTGGAGACCGGAGAGCCGGTTGGTTCCAGAACGATCTCCAAGTATTCCGATTTGAAACTCAGTTCGGCGACGATTCGAAATGAGATGTCGGATCTGGAAGAACTGGGATATATCATTCAGCCGCACACATCGGCAGGCCGGATTCCTTCAGATAAAGGATATCGTTTCTATGTGGATCAGTTGATTCATGAGAAGGAGACGGAGGTCACGCAGGTGCGTGATATGGTCATCCAGAGAGTAGATCGGGTGGAGCTTCTGTTGAAGCAGATGGCAAAGCTTTTGGCGAGCAATACGAATTATGCGACGCTGATCAGCGGACCGCAGTATCACCAGACGAAGATCAAGTTTATACAGCTTTCCAGAGTGGAAACCGGGAAACTCCTGATTGTCACTGTTTTAGAAGGCAACATTATCAAGAACTCGATTGTGACACTTGATGCGGAACTGACCGATGAGGACATCCTGAATCTGAATATTCTTTTAAATAGCGGTCTCAACGGATTGACGATGGAGCAGATTAATCTGGATGTCATTACCCGGATGAAAGGGCAGGCAGGTGAGCGCAGCCACATCGTGGATGTGGTACTAAGCGAGGTGGCCGAGGCGATTCGTTCCGGCGAGGAAGATTTACAGATTTACACCGAAGGTACGACGAACATTTTCAAATATCCAGAACTGAGCGATGGCGCGAAAGCCAGCCAGCTCATCGGGACACTGGAGCAGAAAGACCTCTGGAGAGAGATTCTTACCGAGGACGATGCGGACAGCGATAAGAAAAATGAGATTCAGGTCTACATCGGAAGTGAGACACAGGTGCAGTCGATGAAGGACTGCAGTATCGTTACTGCCAATTATGAATTGGGGGACGGACTTCGGGGAACGATAGGAATCGTTGGACCGAAACGAATGGATTATGACAAAGTTGTATCGACCCTGCGCTCATTAAAGAGCCAGCTCGATCAGACATTCAATCATAAAGATACCGAGTAGCACGGATGTGCAAAATAAAGAGGTGAGAGACATGGCAAAGACAGAGATAGATTCCAAAGCAGCCGAGGCAGCAAATGAGGAGCAGGTAAAAGAAACAGAAACCCAGGCAGAAGCTGAGGCAGTGAAGGAAAAGGAAGCTTCTTCGGAAGACGCACAAGCGCCGGAGGGAGAAAAAGAGAAAAAAGGATTTTTCTCCAAGAAGAAGGATAAGAAAGATGAGCAGATCGAGGAGCTGACGGATCGCCTGAAGCGCACGATGGCTGAATTTGACAATTTCCGGAAACGAACGGAGAAAGAAAAATCAGCAATGTATGAGATTGGCGCAAAGGACATCATCGAGAAGATTCTCCCGGTGGTGGACAATTTCGAGCGTGGTCTGGCGACCATCCCGGAGGGCGAAGAAAAAAGTGCTTTCGCCGAGGGCATGGATAAGGTTTACAAGCAGCTCGTAAAAACACTGGGCGATGCAGGTGTAAAGCCAATCGAAGCGGTTGGTCAGCCATTTGATCCGAACTTCCACAATGCAGTGATGCATATTGAGGATGAAAACCTGGGTGAGAATGTGGTAGCCGAGGAGTTCCAGAAAGGCTATGTATACCGCGACAGCGTGGTTCGCCATAGCATGGTAAAAGTGGCAAATTAAAATAGGTAACACGTAGACAGCTGGCACCCAGAATTCGGTGCTGGTGGTTGATTTGATATAATATAGACAGACAGGCGGCAGAATTTAGCTCCTATGAGGAGAAAGAGAACTGCCAGAAAAAGATAATTTCAGGAGGAAATAACTATGAGCAAGATTATCGGTATTGACTTAGGTACAACAAACAGTTGTGTAGCCGTTATGGAAGGTGGTAAACCGGTTGTTATCGCAAATACAGAAGGTATCCGTACCACACCGTCCGTTGTGGCATTTACAAAGACAGGCGAGAGACTGGTCGGCGAGCCGGCAAAGCGTCAGGCAGTTACCAACGCTGAGAAGACCATTTCTTCTATCAAGAGACACATGGGCAGCGACTACAAAGTAACCATTGATGACAAGAAATATACGCCGCAGGAGATTTCAGCGATGATTCTTCAGAAGCTGAAAGCAGATGCAGAGAGCTACTTGGGCGAGAAGGTAAACGAGGCAGTTATTACTGTTCCGGCTTACTTCAACGACGCACAGCGTCAGGCAACCAAGGATGCAGGTAAGATCGCTGGTCTGGATGTAAAGAGAATTATCAACGAGCCGACGGCAGCAGCGCTTGCGTATGGCCTTGATAATGAGAAAGAGCAGAAGATCATGGTATATGACTTAGGTGGCGGTACATTCGATGTTTCCATCATCGAGATCGGTGACGGCGTTATCGAGGTTCTGGCAACCAACGGCGATACACATCTGGGCGGCGATGATTTCGATAACCGTATTACCCAGTGGATGATCGACGAGTTCAAGAAAGCAGAGGGTGTAGACCTTTCCGCTGATAAGATGGCGCTTCAGAGACTGAAAGAAGCAGCTGAGAAAGCGAAAAAAGAGCTTTCTTCCGCAACTACAACCAATATCAACCTTCCGTTCATCACTGCAACCAGCGAGGGACCGAAGCATCTGGATATGAACCTGACCAGAGCTAAATTTGATGAGCTGACTAGAGACTTAATCGAGAGAACCGCAATTCCGGTACAGAACGCACTGAAAGATGCTGGTATCACTGCTTCTGAGTTAAGCAAAGTACTTCTGGTAGGTGGTTCCACACGTATGCTGGCAGCACAGGAAGAAGTAAAACGTCTGACTGGTAAAGAGCCGAGCAAATCCTTAAACCCGGATGAGTGCGTAGCAATCGGTGCAGCTATCCAGGGTGGTAAGCTGGCTGGCGATGCTGGTGCCGGTGATATCCTTCTTCTGGATGTAACTCCGCTGTCCCTGTCCATCGAGACTATGGGTGGTGTAGCAACCAGACTGATTGAGAGAAATACCACAATCCCGACCAAGAAGAGCCAGATCTTCTCTACCGCAGCTGATAACCAGACCGCTGTTGATATCCACGTTGTACAGGGCGAGAGACAGTTCGCAAAGGACAACAAGACACTGGGAACCTTCCGTCTGGATGGCATTCTTCCGGCAAGAAGAGGTGTTCCGCAGATTGAGGTTACCTTCGATATTGATGCAAACGGTATCGTAAATGTATCTGCAAAAGACCTTGGTACAGGTAAAGAGCAGCACATCACGATTACCTCTGGTTCCAATATGTCCGATTCCGATATCGATAAGGCAGTCAAAGAGGCAGCTGAGTACGAGGCACAGGATAAGAAGAGAAAAGAGGGCATCGATGCAAGAAATGAAGCTGACTCCATGGTATTCCAGACCGAGAAGGCTCTGCAGGATGTAGGCGATAAGATCGATGCAAACGATAAAGCAGCCGTAGAAGCTGACTTAAATGCACTGAAAGAAGCTATCAACAAAGCTCCGATCGACCAGATGACCGATGCACAGATTGATGAAATCAAGGCTGGCAAGGAAAAACTGATGAACAGCGCACAGGCACTCTTCAGCAAGGTTTACGAGCAGGCACAGGCAGCTGGCGCAGCAGGAGCACAGGGCGGTGCTCAGGGTGCAGCTGATGCAGGAAGTGCACCGCACGACGATAATGTAGTTGACGGCGACTTTAAAGAGGTATAATATAATAAGCAGCCATTTTTCAAAGAAAAATGAGCGGATTACGAATGCTTTTGAGGATTGCGGGAGCACGCAGTGCGGAGCAATCCGGGGCATCGGGGTATCAATAGAAAAACGCAGTGAGGGGCTGTCGCAGGAATCTGCGGCAGACCCCCATTTGTAGGTTGTGGGGTAACTGTTCAGTAGGTCTGCGCATTTACTGCGCTGACCGTACGAAAACATGGGTCAGCAGGCAAAAATCCCATTGCCGTAGGCAATTTTTAATGGATTTTTGCGCGTGACTGTGAAGGTACTGAACAGTTACGTTGTGGGAAGATAAATAGATACGATAGAAACTCTGCCGGATGCGGTCAAATGTACCGGCGGATTTTGGGAAGGAAGAGCTGAAATGGCAGAGAGTAAGAGAGATTACTATGAGGTCTTAGGCGTCCCGAAAGATGCGGACGATGCGACACTCAAAAAAGCATACAGAACCCTGGCCAAAAAGTATCATCCGGATGCAAATCCGGGCGATCAGGCGGCAGCCGATAAATTTAAGGAGGCATCGGAGGCCTACAGCGTACTGAGTGATCCGGAGAAGAGACGTCAGTATGATCAGTTCGGCCATGCGGCTTTTGACGGCGGTGCAGGCGGCGCTGGCGGATTCGGTGGTTTTGATTTCAACGGCGGCGATATGGGAGACATTTTCGGAGATATCTTCGGAGATATTTTTGGCGGCGGACGCAGCCGCGGCGGCAGAAGCAACGGACCGATGCGCGGCGCGGATGTGCGTACCAGTGTGCGGATTACTTTTGAAGAAGCGATCTTCGGCTGTGAAAAAGAGCTGGAGTTAAACTTAAAGGAAACCTGTGAGAAATGCCATGGAACGGGTGCAAAACCGGGAACCCAGCCGCAGACCTGTCCGAAATGTAACGGTAAAGGCAAGATCATGTACACGCAGCAGTCGTTCTTTGGTCAGATTCAGAATGTACAGACCTGTCCGGATTGCAACGGAACCGGAAAGATCATCAAGGATAAATGCCCGGATTGCTACGGAACCGGCTATGTAGCGAAGAGAAAGAAGATCAAAGTGACGATCCCGGCAGGTATTGACAACGGTCAGATGCTGCGTGACCGCGGCAATGGCGAACCGGGTACCAACGGCGGTCCGCGCGGAGATCTACTGGTAGAAGTAGTGGTATCCCAGCACCCGGTCTTCAAGCGTCAGGATACAACAATCTACTCAACTGTGCCGATTTCCTTCGTGAAAGCAGCACTCGGCGGTCCGATCCGCATCAAGACGGTGGACGGCGAGGTAGAGTATGAGGTCAAACCGGGAACCCAGACAGATACGAGAGTCCGTCTGAAAGGAAAAGGTGTTCCGTCCCTGCGTAACCGCAACGTGCGCGGCGACCATTTCGTGACGCTGGTGGTACAGGTTCCGGAGCGCATGACCGAGGCACAGAAGGAAGCGCTTCGCAAGTTTGACGATGCCATGAACGGAATTGCACCGGAGGGCGAGAAACATAAGAAGAAAGGACTGTTCGGAAAGCTGGAGAAATAGAATACGGACAGGACAAAAATAGAAAAGAGCTGTCGGGCTGACATAAAAATGCGGCGCGGCAGCTCTTTGTTTCTGTTTCATAGAAAATTACGTCCCATTACGCGTTCTGTAACAGAATATAGTTACTGTTCACGCATACGTGACCAGTAACGGAATTTGCCGTGGCTTCGCATTTAAATACGGCAAATTCCTGCTGCCACCACGTTTTCTTACGGCACTTTCGGTTCCAAAAGTGCCTACCCGTGAACAGAAACGTAACAGAATATACCAGAAAATGACAGAGTTTTGTAAGTTGACTTCCGTTTAAAACTTATATACAATAGGACGATGGAGGACCAGCAACACAGATAGCATGGATTTTTGTCAGAAAAATATGCCAAATGATAAAATCATTACTTGAATGGCAGGTCCTTCCGGGAATAGGAACCCGTATTGGATTTTTAAAGGGAGAATAGGAAGATGACAGATAGAAACGGGAATTTGAATAAAAATTCACGTTCCGGCAGCCGCGAAGATGGGCGGGAGCCGGTGAGACGAAATACGGCGATGAACAGCCGGGAGATTATGCTGGAAGATGAAGATTATCTGGATGAGCCGGATGAGGGCTATTTGGATGATGATTATTTCGACCGGGATATGGAAGAACGGATCCTAAGGGAAGCAGAGCTGGACATGGAAAACATACACCAGCCAGAGCGTCAGGATCAGAACCGGTGGGAAGAGCCGGAACGCCTGCCGGAGAAAGAGCCGGAGGAGACAGCCAGTCGAAAGCGCAGCCGCGCCCGTGGAAATCAGAGCGCGGGTACAGGGCGGGAGGCAGCCCATGCGGCGCCGCAGCGGGGACAGGATTCCGGAAAGACGGCATCCTGGACGGAAGCCACCCCGGAAAAGGCAGCTCTGAAAGCTGAGCATAGAAAAAACGGTAAAAAGGCGGCGTGGATCGCTGCCTGTACGGCGGGCATTCTGCTCGTGGCAGCCGGAGGCGTCTATGTGGGAATGTCCCAGAAATATAAGACCCGGTTCTTTCCGAATACGCAGATCAACGGTGTTGACGCGTCCGGAAAGACAGCGGCAGAGGTGCAGGAACTGATTGCGGAAGGTGTGAATGGTTATACACTGACGATCGATGAGAGAAATAATCAGACAGAAACCATCGCCGGAACCGATATCAAGCTGCATGCGGAGTTTGACGGCAGCCTGGAAAAGATGGTAGCGGCGCAGAACCCGTTCGCATGGCTGTGGCATATGAAACAGGAAGAATATACGATCGGAACGATGGTGGCGTATGACGATGCGGCGCTGGAAAGTCAGATCCGGAATTTATCGTGTTTAGACCCGGAGAAAGCGGTAGAACCGGTCAATGCAAAGATTTCTGAGTATGTGTCCGGACAGGGATATTCGATTGAGCCCGAACAGGAAGGAACGGCAGTCGAGGCGGAGAAGCTGACACAGGCGGTAACGGGTGCGATCGAGAATCTGCAGGATCATTTATCGCTGGAGGAAGCAGATGTCTATAAGAAGCCGACGGTATTGAAAGACGATGCATCTCTGGCAGAACAGCTGGATAAGATGAATAAATACGCGAAAATGAGCGTGACATACCAGTTTGGCGATTCGACGGAGACCTTAAATGGAGATCAGATTCATGCGTGGCTGATTGCCAATGCAGACGGAAGTGTTTCGGTAGATTCCTCCAAGGTGTCGGAGTACGTGTCTGAGATGGCGAAAGCACACAATACTTCAAACAAAGCGAAAACATTGAAAACATCGTATGGTTCCACGATTCAGGTAAGCGGCGGAACGTATGGCTGGAAGATCAACCAGGCGGCAGAGACGGAAGCGCTGGCAGCGATAATTGCCTCCGGCGAGAGTACGACGCGTGAGCCGGAGTATTCCCAGAAGGCGGCGAGCCATGGGGCAAATGACTACGGCGATACTTACGTGGAGATCAACCTGACCGGACAGCACCTTTTCTTCTATAAAGAAGGAAAGCTGGTGGTAGAGTCGGATTTCGTATCTGGAAACCTGGCGAAAGGCTGGGGAACCCCGGCAGGCTCGTATCCGCTGGCATATAAGCAGAAAAATGCGGTCCTGAAGGGTGAAAATTACCGGACGCCGGTTAATTACTGGATGCCGTTCAATAATGGTATCGGTATGCATGATGCGAAGTGGAGAAGCAGTTTTGGCGGTACGATTTACAAGACGGGCGGTTCCCACGGCTGTATCAACCTGCCGCCGAGTGTTGCAAAGACGATCTTTGACAATATTTCGGCAGGAACTCCGGTGATCTGCTACAATCTGCCTGGTACGGAGAAGAGTACGACGAGCGGTACGGCAAAACCGGCGGAGACGAAGCCGGCAGAGACGCAGGCGCCAGCAGAAACAGCAGCTCCGCCAGAGACGCAGGCGCCAGCACCGGCAGAAACACAGGCACCGGGTCCGGCACCGACCACAGCGCCGACGCAGGCGGAGACGAAAGCGCCGGAGACTGCGGCACCGACCCAGGCAGGACCGGGAGGTCCTTCGGGGGATAATGGTGGAAATATTGCAGTGGGACCAGGAGCATAGGAAGAAACGGGAATAAAATCGAGAAAAAACCTGCATAAAATGATTTACACCGAAAACATATTGTGTTATACTAACTAGGTATAAGTCCGCCGGTGCTCAGTTTTTTGACGACTCCGACATAAACTTAGCATACGGTAAGAATAATTATTTTAAGGAGGAAATCACAATGATTTCAAAGGAAAAGAAAGCAGCTATTATCGAACAGTACGGAAGAAAAGCAGGCGATACAGGTTCACCGGAGGTTCAGATCGCAATTCTGACCGCTAGAATCGCTGAGCTTACAGAGCATTTAAAATCCAATCAGAAGGATCATCATTCCCGCCGCGGACTTCTGAAGATGGTAGGACAGAGACGTGGTCTTCTGGATTACTTAAAGAAATCCGATCTGGAAGGATACCGTGCACTGATCGAGAAGTTAGGCATCAGAAAGTAATTAAGATTAAAACGTATAGGGTGGAGCAATCCACCCTAGTTGTTTATGTAGAAGAAAAGTCCGAGACCGCTGCTGTACCCGTAAAGCAGAAAAACATATTTGCGGGCAGAGCAGTAGTTTCGGTATTACTTTTCACAGAAAGGCACTTTTGGAACCGAAAGCGGCGTATGAGAATGTGAAGGTTCTTCTGCAAAACAAGATGAAAGGAGATATGAGATGTACAAGAGTTTTTCGATGGAACTGGCTGGCAGAACTTTAACAGTGGATGTTGGCCGTGTAGCAGCTCAGGCAAATGGTGCTGCATTTATGCATTATGGAGATACAACCGTATTATCAACCGCGACAGCTTCTGACAAGCCGCGTGACGGTATTGATTTCTTCCCGTTAAGCGTTGAGTTTGAGGAGAAGATGTATTCGGTCGGAAAGATTCCGGGCGGATTTAACAAGAGAGAGGGAAAGGCATCTGAGAACGCAGTTCTGACGGCACGTGTTATCGACCGTCCGATGCGTCCGCTGTTCCCGAAGGATTACCGCAACGATGTTACCTTAAATAACCTCGTATTATCCGTTGACCAGGACTGCAGCCCGGAGTATACCGCGATGTTAGGTTCTGCAATCGCAACCTGCATTTCCGATATCCCGTTTGATGGTCCGTGTGCGACCACCCAGATCGGCATGATCGACGGCGAGTTTATCGTAAACCCGACTAACGCACAGAAGAAAGTATCTGATATGGCTCTGACCGTTGCTTCCACCCGCGAGAAGGTTATCATGATCGAGGCTGGCGCAAAGGAAGTTCCGGAGAACATCATGATCGATGCGATCTTCAAGGCACACGAAGTAAACCAGGAGATCATCAAATTCATCGACACCATCGTAGCAGAGTGCGGCAAGCCGAAACATTCCTACGAGAGCTGTGCAGTTCCGGAAGAGCTGTTTGCAGCGATTCGTGAGCTGGTTCCGCAGGAAGAGATGGAAGAGGCTGTATTTACAGACGAGAAACAGAAGAGAGAAGAGAATATCCGCGCAATCACTGAGCGCCTGGAAGAGGCATTCGCTGATAACGAGGAGTGGCTGGCTGTTCTGGGTGAGGCTGTATATCAGTACCAGAAGAAGACTGTCCGCAAGATGATCCTCAAAGATCACAAGCGTCCGGATGGCCGCGGTATTACCGAGATCCGTCCGCTGGCAGCAGAGATCGACATTCTGCCGCGTGTACACGGTTCCGGTATGTTCACCCGTGGACAGACACAGATTTTAAATATTTGTACACTGGCTCCGCTGTCCGAGGCACAGAAGATCGACGGACTGGATGAGAACGAGACATCCAAGAGATATATGCACCATTACAACTTCCCGTCCTACTCCGTAGGCGAAACCAAACCGTCCAGAGGACCGGGACGCCGTGAGATCGGTCATGGTGCGTTGGCGGAGCGTGCGCTTGTGCCGGTACTTCCGACTGCGGAAGAGTTCCCGTATGCAATCCGTACCGTATCTGAGACGATGGAATCCAATGGTTCTACCTCCCAGGCAAGTATCTGTGCATCCACTCTGTCCCTGATGGCAGCAGGTGTACCGATCAAAGCTCCGGTAGCTGGTATTTCCTGCGGTCTGGTAACAGGCGACACCGATGATGATTACATCGTTCTGACCGATATCCAGGGTCTGGAAGACTTCTTCGGCGATATGGACTTCAAGGTAGGCGGCACTCACAAGGGTATTACTTCCATCCAGATGGATATCAAGATCCACGGTCTGACCCGCCCGATCATCGAGGAGGCAATCGCTAAGACGAGAGAGGCAAGACTCTACATTCTGGATGAAGTTATGGCTCCGGTTATCTCCGAGCCGAGAAAGACCGTCAGCCAGTATGCTCCGAAGATCGTTCAGATCTCCATCGATCCGCAGAAGATCGGCGATGTAGTCGGCAAACAGGGCAAGGTAATCAACAAGATCATCGAGCAGACCGGCGTTAAGATCGATATCGAGGACGATGGCAGCGTATCTGTATGCGGCACCGATCAGGCAATGATCGACAAGGCAGTTTCCATCATCAAGGGCATCGTGACCGACATCGAGCCGGGTCAGATTCTGACAGGTACCGTTGTCCGTATCATGAATTTTGGTGCATTCGTAGAGCTGGCTCCGAACAAGGATGGTATGGTTCATATTTCCAAGCTTTCGGACAAGCGCGTAGCGAAGGTAGAGGATGTTGTCAACATCGGCGATGAAGTTACTGTAAAGGTAATCGAGGTCGATAAGATGGGGCGTATCAACCTGAGCATGAAACCAGGCGATCTGGCTGAAAATAAATAATAAATAGATTGCAAATGCACACGATGTGCTGCAATCATCCATCATAAAATCAATGTGCCTGCATCACTGCGGCGCAGACCAGATAAAGTAAGGAATGCTGCAAGGCAGAGAAGCGGTTCGCTTCTGCTTTGCGGTGTTCCTTTTTACTTTACAAAGAGGAAAAATATGTTAGAGGTAACAGGGATAGAAAAACGGTACCGCGGAAGGACGATCCTAAAAAATGTCTCTTTTCGGGCAAATCCAGGGGCATGCATCGGGATTGTCGGCGGAAATGGATGCGGCAAGACAACGCTGCTCTCGATCCTCGCGGGGATCCGCAAGCCGGATCGGGGGAGTATTCGGATTGACGGGCAGGAGGCGCTTGGAAGACATCGTCTATTAGAAGAAAAAATCGCCTATGTGCCTCAGGAAAACCCATTGATCCCGGAGCTGACGGCATTTGATAATTACCGTCTCTGGTTCCGGGGAAAACGGCGGGAGATGGAGCGGGATCTGGAATGTGGCGTCGGTCGTGTGCTGGGCGTGGACCGATTCTTGAAAACGCAGGCGGGACGGCTTTCAGGCGGAGAGAAAAAGAGGCTGAGCATCGCGGCAGCACTCTCCGGGCGCGAGGATATCCTGATTCTCGATGAACCGGGGGCAGCGCTTGACCTGGAGGCAAAGGAGCAGATCCTGACTTATATCAGGAGCTATGTGAAAGCAGGGGGGACAGTTCTTTTAACATCCCATGAGATGGGAGAGATAGGGGCGTGTACAACCCTTTATGTATTAAAGGACGGTGTGCTGGTTCCGACGGAGGCAGGGCTTTCGGCGCGGGAGCTGATACAGAGGTTTTAAGGTTACTGGGCACGTATGCGTGAACAGTAACGTTTTAAGAGTGAGAAAACAGGAGGAGGTACAAGGTGAAAGAGGGAAACAACACAAACAACACAAACAATGCAAACAATACAAACATGTCAAACAATTCAACCCCACTAAACCCGGCAGAGGCAGCGGCGCAGGCGCTTACGGCCGCATCTAACACAGCGGATGGAACCGGTGCAGGCGGAACAGCTGGCGCTGAAATCGGTGGAAATGCTGCAGGTGGCAGAACGGGCGGAAATGGTTCCAGCAGGAAGAAATGGCTCATTCCAGCCGGAGCAGCCGCAGCGGTGGCCGTGATCGGCGGCGGTGTGATGCTCAGCCATCAGGCAGATCCGAAGGACACAGTGATCGATGCGTTCAAGAGCATCACGGCGGAAGGGCAGTTAAATCCGTCTGAGGAGATCTTTGGGACGAAAGAGCTGGAAGACCTTTTACAGAAGGGATCCGCGCAGACGGGGATGGAGTTAAGTATGACAGGTATTTCCGATGAATCCCTGAACCAGATGAGCGGTGCGGGCATCGGTCTGGATGTGAAGCGCGATGTGGACAGCGGACGGCAGCTGCTAAATCTTTCCTTGCAGTATGGCGGAGGAGAATTGGCGGACGCACAGCTTTACATGGATGATACACAGATCATGGCGGCGATTCCGGTACTTTCCAGCCGTATGTTTACCCTTGACTATGCCAATGATCTGGAAGGACAGCTCATTAATTCTCCGTATGCGGCGCAGAAGCTCGAAGAGCAGGGGATTGATATTGAGGGGCTGGCAAATTATCTGGGACAGTACAAGGAAGCGCTTTCGGACGAGGAGCCGATGCTGGATCTGAAAGCACTCTGGAACCGCTACAAAGAGGGAAGCAAGGCGATTGATGACCTCAAAGCGGCTATGACCGTCACTAAGAATGACAAAAAAGAGTTTACGATCGACGGACAGAGCGAGAACTGCCGCGGTTACCATGTGACTCTGCCGAAGGATGCGCTGATCAGCTTTGCAAAGACGACGAGAGAATTTTTCCTGAACGATGAGACGCTCAAGCAGGATGTGGTGCGCTATCTGGAACTGGCAGGCGGCGCAAGCGGCATCTATGCAGCGGACGGGGACGGAGAGAGCGTGGATCCGGAGGAACAGCAGAAGGAACTCTGGGCCCAGGCGGAAGCGGTGCTGGACAATCTGGTAGAGGAAATGGAAAATACCATCGGGGATGTGACGATGGATGTCTATGTGAGAAAAGACGGCAAAATGGCTGGATTTTCCTATGAGACGGATGCAACGGTTGAGGAAGAAAATGTCCGTTTTTACGGCGATGTTTCCTTTGGCGGCGGTTACAACATGCTATCGAATGTGAATGGGGCGTTAAATATTGAGGATTCGGACGGTCAGATTATCACGGTTTCCCTGGATAAAACAAGCGCTTACGAGGCTGGAAAGAGCTGGAGTGGTCAGGTAATTGCGACCCTGCAAGGCGACGAAGAGAAATACCAGTTTATCCTGGATGGCGACTATCAGATCGCGGACGGAAGCTATGAGGTAAAGCTGGATCTGCAGAGTAACGGTGCGTCTCAGGCGTCGCTCACGGCGAATGGCGCGGTCAGCGACCTTTCGAAGGGCGAGAGCGTCCATATCGATATGGATTCCCTGCGTCTGGAAACTACATTGTTAAATGGAAGCAGTTCTTATGTTGAATTTGCCGGTTCCTATTATGTCAACCCGCTGGAGGATGAGATCGTGCAGCCGGACGGCGTTCCATTTGATGTGCTGGCTTCCTCCGAGGAGGATTATAACCAGGTCACAACGGAGATAACAGGCAACCTGTTCGCAATTCTACTGAAAGTCATGTCATAGGCGGCGGAAAATGCGAACATATATGATATATCTGCTGCTGACCGGAAAGCGCCTGCTCCGCCAGCTGCCGTATTTTCTGGCAGGGCTGGCAGTGATGGTGCTGCTCATCGGCATGGCGGCGTTTTCGGCATCTAAGGTTTTATATGGGGAAACATCTTTAAAGAAAATCGAGGTGGGTGTGGTGCTTCCGGAGGACGATGCGCTTTCGGAAAAGATAACCAAAATGATTGCCTCGCTGGACAGCGTGGAAAGTCTCTGCGACTTTTCGTATCTGGAACACGATGAAGCGTTTCAAAAGATGAAAAGCGGGGAGCTTCAAGCGGTTTTCGAGGTGCCGTCCGGCATGGCGCGCGGCATTTTGGACGGTACGAACCAGCCAGCCACGATCTGGTTTCCGGATGAGAGAGGGCTGGAAGGCGCTGTTTTCCGGGAACTGGCAGAGTCGGGCAGTTCGATGCTTGGCACTTCGCAGGCGGCGATCTACGCGGCAAATGAATGTTTAAATATCCAGGGAGTGCCGGAACAGATTTCGGTGTCTGAACAGGATTTGAACCGTATCTTTTTAAAATATGCGATGAACCGCGAGGCACTTTTCCGGAAGAAAACGGTCAGCGCTGCAGGGAATGTATCGACGGCGGTCTTTTATGGAATTTCGGGGATTGTATTTCTGATGATTCTTACCGGAATCCCGGCAGCGCCGTTTCTGGCTCCCCAGACGGAGGCGCTGGAACAGGGGCTTCGGCGAATCGGGATCCGGCGGTGGTATCCGCTTTTCTGCAAATGCTTGTGCATGACGCTTCTTCTGATGGCAGTCACGGCGGGCGGCTATGGCTGGGCGGTGCAGAAGGGATATGCGCTGGCGGGGCGGGAAGAACTGGCGGCGTGGGGGCTGACCTGCGCGGCAGTTTCGGCGTGGATTCTGCTGTTTTATGAGGTGTGCAGAAGTTCGGCAGCGGCGATTTTGACGTTGTTTGCGGTCAATGTGGTATTTCTCTTTCTGGCGGGCGGCATCATCCCGTCCGTCTTTCTGCCGGAGCTGGTTCAGAAAGTCGGAAATATGACGGTGACGGCGCTCTGGATGGATGGAATCCGCTTTATTGCTTCGGGCGGGGAGGCAGGGGCGGTTCCGGTGCTGTGGAAACTGGCTGCGGCGGCATTGGCATGCTTTGCACTGGCGCTTGCCGCCGGAAAAAGGAGGGATTGACGGATGCGGAAGCTGGCGTGGTGGTTCTGTATGTTTGGAATGACGCTGCGGCGGGCTCTTTACCGCCCGGTGTTCCTCCTGTTTCTTCTTATCTTTCCATTGGGAATGGGCGTGCTCCATCAGGTGGAAAAACGGGATTCCGGGCGGATCGCGGTGGCGCTCTGTCCGGGAACGGATGCATGGAATCAGGCGCTTGAAGAAAGACTGGAATCGGAAGAGAGCAGTTCATTTTTCTTTTATCCGTGCGGGACGGAGGAAGAGGCAAAGAAGGCGGTTATGACCGGACGGGCGGAGTGCGCCTACCTGTTTCCAGAGAGATTAAAGGAACGGCTGGACGAGGGGCATTATACCCGTTCGGTTCGCGTGCTGGTGTCGCCGTCCACGGTGGCAGAGAAAATTATATCAGAAAAGATATTTTCTGAACTGTTCGAGGTGTATGGGCGGGAACTGCTGGCAGACTATGGGAAAAATGGAGCGGCATTCCAGACGGTGATGGCGCGCTGCCAGACGACGGAGGCGCGGGAAAAGGCGTGCGGCGTGCTGATGGAACTCTATGAAAAATACCGCAGCAACGGAAGCACCTTTACCTTTGATTATCAGACCTTACAGGGAGGAACGGCACTGCAGACAGGGGCGATGAAGGTGGTCTTTCCGGTGCGCGGGCTGACGGCGGTTTTCCTTTTTATCATGGGGCTGGCGGCAGCTGTCATGGCGGGCGAGGATGCAGAGCGCGGGCTTTATGCGGCGGTCCGGAGCCGGGAGCGCTGGCTGCTGCAGACGGCGGAGATCGCGGCGTTTGTCTTTTTAGCAACCATTTCGGCGTATGCGGCGCTTCTGGTATCGGGAAATGGGGCAGAGCCGCTTTTAGAGGCGGGAAAGCTGCTTTTTTATCTCTTCTTCGTGACCATGTATGCCTTTGGATGCCTGGCAGTCTGCCGGAAACCGGGATTTCTGGCGGCGCTGATTCCGGTGTTTATCCTTGCGAGCCTCCTGCTCTGTCCGATCTTTTTTGACGCTTCGCTCTTTTTGCCGGGAGCCGCGGGTGTGCGAAAGCTGCTGCCGCCGTGGTGGTATCTGAGCGGCATTTTCGGTTCCAAAAGTGCCTACCCGTGAATAATTACTTTTTAACAACGTTTTTTTGGATAACTTCGATAAAAAGATTGCTATTTTTTCATTCAATTATTATAATAAAAAGAGACATCCGGTATCGAGCATCAATCTGCCGGATGTTTTCATGCGAGAAAATCAGGAGAGGAGTGAACACAATGGAAAGCCGGAGTCATAAGGCGGAATCAGACGGCAGCTACCCAGAACCGAAGGCAGCGTACACATGCATTTGCAGGAATGACAGCTGCAAACAGCGGATTCCTTGTGTACACTGCCGCATCTGTGGATAAGTTTCCGGCATTCTGCCTGTGTGCAGGAGCAGGAAAGGAGCAGCCTGTCCGATTTCCAAAATGACAATATTTTGGAAGGAGACGGGAATGTTAGAAGAAGAGAAGAAAGAAGAGCTGCTGGCTCTGCTGACCGGGAAGAAGTACCGGGAGCTGAAAAGCCAGCTGGTCGAGATGAATGAGGTGGATATTGCCTCATTTATCGAAGAATTGGATTCAGAGAAGACGGTCGTTGTATTCCGTATGCTGCCGAAAGAGCTGGCATCGGAGGTATTTGCCTGTCTGGAAGTCGAACAGCAGCAGCACATCATTACCAGTATCACGGATAATGAGCTGCGCGCCATCATTGATGACCTGTATGTCGATGATGCGGTCGATATGCTGGAGGAGCTGCCGGCGACGATCGTGCGGCGCGTACTTCAGAACTCCAGCCCGGATACGAGAAAACTGATCAACCAGTTCCTCAATTATCCGGAAAACAGCGCCGGAAGCGTCATGACGGCGGAGTACGTGGGACTCAAGAAAAATATGACGGTGGAGCAGGCATTTGATTATATCCGGAAATATGGCGTGGACAAGGAGACGATTTACACCTGCTACGTCATGGATGAAAAACGCCGCTTAGAGGGCGTTGTGACGGTCAAGGATCTTCTGATGAATGATTATGCGGCGCTCATGGGCGATATCATGGATCCGCATGTGATCAAGGCGTATACGACGGAAGACCAGGAAAAGGTCGTGGAGACGTTCAATGAGTACAACCTCTTGAGTTTACCGGTTGTGGACGGCGAAGACCGTCTGGTCGGCATTATCACGGTCGATGATGTCATGGATGTCATGGAGCAGGAGGCGACGGAGGACTTCGAGAAGATGGCGGCGATGCTGCCGAGTGAGAAGCCGTACCTGAAGACGGGCGTGTTCCAGCTCGCGAGAAATCGTATTCCGTGGCTGATGATCCTGATGTTGAGCAGTATGGTGACCGGCGGTATTTTGTTAAAATATGAGAATGCCTTTTCGGTAATTCCGCTTTTGGTTACGTTTATTCCGATGCTGATGGATACGGGCGGAAACTCCGGCAGCCAGGCGAGCACGATGATCATCCGTGGTATGGCGGTCGGCGAGGTAGAACCGGCGGATATTCTGAAAGTTATGTGGAAAGAAATCCGCGTGGGAATGCTCTGTGGACTTTCTCTGGCGCTTGTCAATTTCGTGCGCCTGATGATCCAGTATCCGGGGCAGGTACTCATCTGCCTGACGGTAGTTATCAGCCTGTTCTGCACAGTTATCATCGCGAAGACGATCGGATGTGTGCTTCCGATTGCGGCGAAGACGATCCATCTCGACCCGGCGATCATGGCGTCGCCGATGATCACGACGATCGTGGATGCGTGCAGCCTGATGATTTATTTCCAGCTGGCGTGCCATCTGCTGAATATGAAGGCGTGATATAAATTACCTGCCTGCTGGCCCATGTTTTCGTATGGTCAGCGCAGTAAATGCGCAGACTTACGGAACAGTTACTTTATTTTATAATTCCAATATTTTAATTATTTCTAGGAAAGGAAAAACTGTTTGGAACATAAGCTTCCAGACAGCCGTGTGAAAAGTATGACAAAGATCAGAACCAGATACGCACCGAGCCCGACAGGCAAAATGCATGTAGGAAACTTAAGAACTGCATTATACGCATACCTGATTGCAAAACATGAGGGCGGCGATTTTATCCTGCGAATCGAGGATACCGATCAGGAGCGTTTCGTTGAAGGCGCGACCGAGATCATTTACAATACGATGCGCGATACCGGACTGAAGCATGACGAAGGTCCGGACATCGGCGGTCCGGTTGGCCCGTATGTACAGAGCGACCGTCAGAAACAGGGCATCTACATGGAATATGCTAAGAAGCTGATCGATAAAGGCGAAGCTTATTACTGTTTCTGCGATCAGGAACGCTTAAACAGCTTAAAGAGAGAAGTAAACGGCGAAGAGATCATGACCTATGATAAGCACTGCCTGCACCTTTCCAAGGAAGAGGTAGAGGCAAACTTAAAGGCAGGAAAGCCGTTTGTCATCCGTCAGAACAATCCGACCGAGGGAAAGACTACCTTCCACGATGAGATTTACGGGGATATTTCCGTAGATAACTCCGAGCTGGATGATATGGTTTTAATCAAATCGGATGGATTCCCGACCTACAATTTCGCAAATGTGGTGGACGATCATTTACAGCAGATCACCCATGTAGTCCGCGGTAACGAGTACCTGTCTTCTTCACCGAAGTACAACCGTCTGTACGACGCATTCGGATGGAAGGTTCCGGTTTATGTGCACTGCCCGACCATCACGAACGAGGAGCACAAGAAGCTGAGCAAGCGAAGCGGTCATTCTTCCTATCAGGATCTGATCGATCAGGGCTTCGTTTCCGAGGCAGTTGTCAACTTCGTTGCCCTGCTTGGCTGGTCACCGGAAAATAATCAGGAGATTTTCTCCTTAGACGAGCTGGTAAAAGAGTTCAACTACAAGAATATCAGCAAATCTCCGGCTGTTTTCGATATGGTAAAACTGAAATGGATGAACGGCGAGTACATCAAGGCGATGGATTTTGATAAGTTCTATGAGATGGCAGAGCCGTACATCAAGAAAGTAATCACCAAGGATCTGGATCTGAAGAAGATCGCGGCGATGGTTAAGACGAGAATCGAGATTTTCCCGGATATCGAGGGACACATCGATTTCTTTGAGACACTGCCGGAGTATGATCCGCAGATGTATGTTCACAAGAAGATGAAGACCAATCTGGAGACATCCTTAAAGGTATTAAAAGATGTTCTGCCGATTCTGGAAGCACAGGAAGATTACTCCAACGACGCCCTGTACGCGGCGCTGTCCGAGTATGTATCCAAAGAGGGCGTTAAGACCGGCTTTGTAATGTGGCCGATCCGTACCGCTGTATCCGGCAAGCAGATGACGCCGGCAGGCGCGACCGAGATCATGGAAGTGCTTGGCAAGGAGGAGTCGATCAGCCGTATCAAGAAGGGGATTGAACTTCTGGAGGCACAGCAGTAGGCTGTCGTAACCGTCGATGTTCGACTTGAAGCAAGTTTGGCTTCGCAGATTAAATCAGTAGGTAGTAAATAAACAACTGCTTTTTCATGTATCGTAGATGCATGAAAAGCAGTGAAAAGGTGCGCTTTGTGAGAAATACATTCCAAGGCGCACTTTTCTTACATTTGTACTTGACAGATTTGCTTCAGATGCGCGGCAGAAGGATGTCTTGCACATCAAAATGCGAATTTCGAAGCAAATATGCCGAGATATTCTTGAATTGTGGAGTAAGGAAACAGGAAATGGCATTCAGTAAAGCACAGACACAGGCAATCATGCATAAAGATGGTCCCATGATGGTTCTGGCGGGACCGGGATCAGGGAAAACAACGGTGATCACCCATCGGGTCCAGTATCTGACGAAGGAGTACGGAATCGATCCGGGGGATATTCTTGTGATTACCTTTACCCGGGCAGCAGCCGAGGAGATGCGGGAGCGGTATGAAGCATTGACCGGCGGCGGCTCCAGAGTCACCTTCGGCACCTTTCATTCGATCTTTTTTAGGATCTTAAAGCTGGCATACCGATATACCGCTGACAATATTGTCCGGGAAGAGCAGCAGATGCAGTTTGTCCGGGAGCTGGCTCAGGCCGGAGGTCTGGAGCCGGAGGATGAAAATGAGTTTGCAGCCTCCATTTTAAGTGAGATAAGCTCTGTCAAGGGAGAGAGGATTGTACTGGAACATTACTATTCCAAAAACTGTCCGGATGCAGTTTTCCGTCAGCTCTATGCAGGCTATGAAGAGAAAATGCGCCGGGCCGGACTCATCGATTTCGATGACATGATGGTGCTGTGTCTGGAACTTTTTACGGAAAGAAAAGATATCCTGTCTGCCTGGCAGAGGAGGTATCGGTACATCCTGATTGATGAGTTTCAGGACATCAACCGGCTTCAATATGAGATCGTGCGGATGTTAGCCAAGCCGGAAGATAATCTTTTTATCGTGGGCGATGATGATCAGTCGATTTACCGGTTCCGGGGAGCAAAACCGGAGATTATGCTGGGGTTTGAGCGGGATTATCCGGGTGCCGGACGGATTCTTCTGGATGTGAATTACCGCAGTACCGAGGAGATCGTGGTACCGGCATTGCGGCTGATTGGAGAAAACCAGAAACGTTTTTCAAAGGCCATCCATACAACGGGACGGCATGGGAAGAACGTGATCACGAAGCTCTGGCAGGATCCGGGGGAAGAAAATCTGGCCATTGCCAGGGAGATACAGCTGTATCTGCAGTCGGGAGTGCGGCCGGGGGATATCGCAGTTTTATACCGGACCAATGCTGGTCCTCGTTTTCTGATGGAAAAGCTGATGGAATACAACCTTCCCTTCCGGACACGGGATACGGTGCCGAACCTCTATGAACACTGGATTTCGCGAAATATCCTGACCTATATCCGGATCGCCATGGGAAGCCGGGCGCGGGAAGATATTTTGCAGGTCATCAACCGTCCGAAGCGTTACATCAGCCGGGATGCGATGCCGGATGAGACGGTTTCGTTCGAGAAGATGAAGGCATTCTATGCGGAGAAAGACTGGATTGCCGAGCGGATCGAGAGCCTGGAAGGGGATCTGCGGGCCATCGCCCGGATGTCACCTCTGGCAGCCGTCAATTATATCCGCCAGGGCATGGGATACGACGAATATCTGATCGAGTATGCGGCATTCCGGCGGATGCGGCCGGAGGAACTTTTAGAGACTGCCGATGAGTTAAAAGAAAGTGCGGCGGGTTTCAAGACCTTTGACGAGTGGTTTGCACACATCGAGGCGTACAAGGAGGAACTGCTCCGGCAGGCGGCGCAGCGGCGGACGGAGACGGACGCGATCACGCTCGCGACGATGCACAGTGCCAAGGGGCTGGAATTTCCCATTGTTTATATTCTCGATGCCAATGAGGGCATCACGCCGCACAGCCGCGCGATGCTGGACGAGGATATGGAGGAAGAACGACGTCTGTTCTATGTGGCAATGACGCGTGCAAAGACCCGGCTGCATGTATATGCGGTGCGGGAGAGGTACCATAAAAAGGCGGAAGTATCGCGGTTTGTGTGGGAGTATCTGGGGCGGGAGTCGTAGAGAAGATATCGGGTGGACGCATTTATCATGAAGCATAACGTATGGAAAAAAGAAAATAGATAGGAGGTGTTTGTATGCCGATTTTGTTTGCAATTATATTTTTAGCAGTTGTTTTTAAGGGCGTTGGCTTGCTCTTGGGCATGTGTGGAAGACTACTTGGTGCTGTTCTGAGCCTGGCAGGATTTATCCTTTCATTGGCAGTAGGAACGCTGGTGTTTGGATTGTCGGCGGTATTTTCAGTGGTGCTGTTGGGAATTGCTGGAGTGTGGCTGGTGGCGAAACTTTTGCTGTAAACGTCGAATGATACAAGATATAAATGAAAAAGAGTGAAAATGAATCCGTTTTTGTACTATGTGTGGAGAAAAAATTCATACATATGTATAGAAGCGGATTTTTGCGATATTCTGGTGGAAGAGTTTTCGGAGTGGTATGAGGAGGTGAGGAGTTGTGCGGTGCCGAAAGAGTGAAAAGCAACAAATAAAATACACTAGAAATCAATTAAATTGACATTTTTTACAAATGCAGCTTGAAATATTGATATAGCATATGGTAACATTGAATATATAAAATATGAAAATATTGACGGAAGATTGTTGCTTTGATGGTTTTACAAAAATAAAAAGACTCTTTCGAGCCTTTTTATTGCCGCACAATGCGGGCATACAATTTCGGATAATCCTTATTTGCACTCACCATGTAAGTTTGTAAACTTATGGTAACATAAAGGAAAAAAAAGATCAAGGGTATAGAGAGGAAAATAAAGTGCATGAAAGAGAAAATGGAATACTATTTAGGTCTTGACATGGGAACCAATTCAGTCGGATGGGCTGTAACAGATAAAGAATACCGTTTGATGCGGGCGAAGGGAAAAGATTTGTGGGGAGTTCGTTTGTTCGAACGTGCTAATACAGCTGAAGAACGGCGGGCATATAGGATTAACCGAAGAAGACGTCAGCGGGAAGTAGCTAGAATTGGAATTTTAAAAGAATTATTTGCCGATGAAATTGCAAAAGTTGATGCTAATTTTTTTGCACGCCTGGATGACAGTAAATATTATCTTGATGATAGACAGGAAAATAATAAACAGAAGTATGCGATATTTGCTGATAAAGATTACACGGACAAAGAGTATTTTAGCCAATATCCGACAATTTTTCATCTGAGAAAAGAACTGATCATGTCAGATCAGCCTCATGATGTTCGTCTTATTTATCTGGCGCTGTTAAATATGTTTAAACATAGAGGCCATTTTTTAAATAAAACGTTGGGAACCTCGGAATCATCAGAATCATTTTTTGATATGTATCAAAGATTAGCTGTATGTGCGGATGAAGAGGGAATCAAACTTCCAGAAACGGTGGATTTAAAGAAATTAGAACAGATACTTGGAGCACGTGGATGCTCTAGAAAGGCAACATTGGAACATATATCTGAAATAATGGGGATTAATAAAAAGAATAAACCAGTTTATAGCCTCATGCAGATGATATGTGGACTTGATACTAAAATGATAGACCTTTTTGGGCAGAAGATTGATGAAGAACACAAAAAAATCTCTCTTTCATTTCGAACGTCCAATTATGAAGAAATGGCAGAGGAAGTCCGTAATACGATAGGGGATGATGCATTTGAACTTATATTGACAGCAAAAGAAATGCATGATTTTGGCTTGCTGGCGGAGATTATGAAAGGATATTCATATTTGTCAGAAGCGCGGGTGGCTGTCTATGAAGAGCATCGAAAGGATTTGGCTAAACTGAAAGCCGTCTTTAAACAATATGACCATAAGGCATATGATGAAATGTTTCGAATCATGAAGAATGGTACTTATAGTGCCTATGTTGGAAGTGTAAATAGTTTCGGTAAAATAGAGAGAAGGACAGTAAAAACTTCCAGAGAAGAATTGTTAAAAAATATAAAGAAAATTTTAATAGGGTTTCCAGAGGATGATGCCACAGTACAGGAATTTTTGGGTAAGATAGATTCGGATACACTTCTCCAAAAACAATTGACAGCTTCTAATGGAGTGATTCCAAATCAGGTACATGCAAAAGAAATGAAGGTCATTTTGAAAAATGCAGAAAAATACCTTCCATTTTTAAGTGAAAGAGATGAAACAGGATTAAGTGTATCAGAAAAAATAATAGCTCTGTTTACATTTACGATCCCGTACTATGTTGGTCCTCTTGGGCAGCAACATTTAGGAAAGGAATGTGCACATGGCTGGGTAGAGCGAAAAGAAAAAGGTACTGTGTATCCATGGAATTTTGAACAAAAGGTTGATTTAAAGGCAAGTGCAGAACATTTTATAGAAAGAATGGTAAAACATTGCACGTATTTATCTGATGAGCAGGCATTGCCAAAACAATCATTGTTGTATGAAAAATTTCAGGTATTGAATGAATTAAACAATTTAAAAATTCGAGGAGAAAAAATATCGGTAGAATTAAAACAGCAGATATATCGGGATGTCTTTGAACATACTGGGAAAAAAGTATCGATGAAGCAGTTGGAAAACTATCTGAAGTTGAACGGCCTACTTGAAAAAGACGAAAAGGACGCAGTTACAGGAATAGATGGTGGTTTCCATAGTTATTTGTCCTCTTTAGGAAAATTTATAGGAATTTTGGGAGAAGAAGCTCATTATGATAAAAACCAGAATATGATGGAAAAAATTATATTTTGGGGGACAGTATATGGACAGGATAAAAAATTCCTTCGCGAACGGTTAAGTGAAGTTTATGGAGATAGATTGTCAAAAGAGCAGATTCGTCGTATTACTGGTATGAAATTTGAAGGATGGGGACGACTTTCTAAAGAATTCCTTTTACTGGAGGGGGCTTTTAGAGAAGAAGGGGAGATTCGGACATTGATTCGTTCATTATGGGAGACAAATGAAAATTTGAGGGGGCTTTTAAGTGAACGATATACATATAGCGAAGAAGTACGAGAAAAAACGCTTGAGTGTGAGAAGAGCCTTTCTGAATGGACGATTGAAGATTTGGAAGGAATGTATCTGTCAGCACCGGTTAAGCGCATGGTATGGCAGACTTTGTTAATTGTAAAAGAGCTTGAAAAGGTGCTGGGATGTGATCCACGACGTATTTTTGTGGAGATGGCACGCGAAGATGCGGAGAAAGGAAGGAGAACAGAATCACGAAAGCAGAAATTGCAGAATCTTTATAAAGCAATTAAAAAAGAGGAGATAGACTGGAAAAGAGAGATTGATGAAAAAACAGAGCAGGCATTCCGCAGTAAAAAATTATATTTGTATTACCTGCAGAAGGGGCGCTGTATGTATACGGGCGAGTCTATTCGATTTGAAGATTTGATGAATGATAATTTATATGATATCGATCATATTTATCCGAGACATTTTGTGAAGGATGATAGTTTAGAGCAGAATCTGGTGCTGGTAAAGAAGGAAAAAAATGCACATAAAAGTGATGTATTTCCGATTGAGGCGGATATTCAGAAAAAGATGAGTCCGTTCTGGAAAGAACTGAAAGAAAGAGGTTTTATATCAGAAGAAAAGTATATGCGTTTAACGAGGAGGTATGGCTTTTCGGAAGAGGAAAAAGCAGATTTTATCAATCGGCAATTGGTGGAAACAAGACAGGGAACAAAGAGTATTACAGAGATATTAGGACAAGCTTTTCCAAATGTGGATATCATATTTTCAAAAGCGTCGAATGTGTCGGAGTTCAGACATATTTATGGATTGTATAAGGTTCGCAGTATAAATGATTTTCATCATGCACATGACGCATACTTAAATATAGTGGTTGGAAATACGTATCATGTGAAATTTACGAAAAATCCGTTGAATTTTATTCGGGAAGCAGAAAAGAATCCGCAGAATGCAGAAAATAAATACAATATGAACCGGATGTTCGATTGGACAGTAAAAAGAGGAAATGAAACGGCATGGATAGCAAGTTCCGATAAAGAAGCAGGTAGTATTAAAATTGTAAAGGCTATATTGGCAAAAAATACACCATTAGTTACTAAGAGGTGTGCGGAGGCACATGGAGGAATAACCAGGAAAGCAACTATCTGGAACAAACACAAAGCTGCTGGCAGCGGATATATTCCGGTTAAGATGAATGATGCAAGACTTTTGGATGTTACAAAATATGGCGGTTTGACATCTGTATCAGCTTCGGGGTACACTTTGCTGGAATATGATGTAAAAGGTAAAAAAATAAGAAGTCTTGAGGCGATCCCAATTTACTTGGGACGAGTGTCTGAATTGACAAATGAGGCGATTTTGAAATATTTTGAAAAAGTGCTGATAGAGGAAAATAAGGGAAAAGAAATAACAGAACTTCGCATTTGTAAGAAGTTTATTCCGAGAGAGTCGTTAGTGCGATATAATGGGTATTACTATTATCTCGGAGGAAAATCAGTGGAACAGATTGTATTGAAAAATGCGACACAGATGGCATATTCAGAAGAAGAAACATGTTATATAAAAAAGATAGAAAAAGCTATAGAAAAAACATATTATGAAGAAGTGGACAAAAATAAAAATGTGATTTTGACAAAAACTAGAAACAATGCAATGTATGATAAATTTATTATAAAATATCAGAATTCAATTTATCAGAATCAAAGTGGTGCAATGAAAAATTCTATTATTGAAAAAAGAAATGAATTTTTAACATTATCATTGGAAAAGCAGTGTAGAATATTGAAGGCACTAGTAGAATATTTTAGGACAGGAGATATTATTGATTTGAGAGAATTAGGAGGTAGTTCACAGGCAGGAAAAGTGGCTATGAACAAGAAAATTATGGGAGCAAGTGAATTAGTGCTAATAAGTCAATCTCCAACAGGTTTATTCCAACAAGAGATTGATTTACTAAAAATATGAGTTGGCGTACTGTTGTAATATCATCCAATGCCAAGCTGGATTACCAGCTTGGCTACATGGTAGTACGAAAGGATGTTACAACAAAAATTCATTTGGGAGAAATTGGAATGCTGATGGTTGAGTCAACATCTGTATCGATTACAGCAGCGTTATTATCCGAATTGGTAAAGCATAAAATTAAAGTGATATTTTGTGATGAAAAACGGAATCCAATTTCAGAGTTAATTCCTTATTATGGGGCACATAATTCTAGTGCAAAGATAAAGAAGCAGATGAGTTGGACGGACGCAAGGAAAACCACTATATGGACTGAAATTGTATATGAAAAGATACATAAGCAGGCAGAATTTTTACAGGAGTTAAGGCGGAAAGAAAGTGAGCTGCTTTATAGTTATCTGAATGAGATAACATTTGGTGATACAACAAATAGACAGGGTCATGCTGCAAAAGTATATTTTAATGCTGTTTTCGGAAAAAATTTTACCAGAACGGCAGAAAACAATATCAATGCAGCATTGAATTATGGATATAGTATTATTCTATCCCTGTTTAATCGGGAAATTGTGTCAAATGGGTATTTGACACAATTAGGTTTATTTCATGATAATATGTTTAATCCGTTTAATCTGGCTTCTGACTTAATGGAGCCGTTTCGAATTTTGATTGACCGGAAAGTATATCGAATGAAATTAGACGTATTTGAACATGAACAGAAGATGGAATTAGTGAATATCTGTAATCAGGAAGTTGTTATTAATAAAAAAAGAGAATTAGTTAGCCAAGCGGTTAAAATATATTGCCGCAGTATATTTGATGCATTAGAGGAACAAGATGTTTCTTTGATTCGGTTTTATACAAATGAGTTATAGGTATATGAGAATTTTAGTGATGTTTGATCTTCCGGTTATTACAGATACAGATCGAAGAGAATATCGGAAATTTCGGAAATTTTTGATTTTAAATGGATTCCTCATGCTTCAGGAATCTGTATACTGTAAAATTGCACAGAATTCAGTGGTTGCAGATGGAATTGTAGAAAATATAAAGAAAAACAAACCACAAGCTGGATTGGTTCAAATGTTGAAAGTGACAGAAAAGCAATATTCCAAAATGGAGTATATCGTAGGTGAATCGAAATCGGAAGTATTAGATAGTGATGAAAGGCTGATAATTTTATGAAGTTAGTTCATGCGCCGTATCAGTTGAAAATTGATTTTCATGAAAATAAAGTACAAGTATTGGTTCTGGAGCGTGCAGAAACATTTGCGGAACTGGTGGGGGAATTGTTTGCTCAGATTTCTGGGGAAGAAGGGCAGTTTCTACTAGCAGATCAAAAGGAAATGGATTTAGATAAGTGTACAGAAATTGTAGTAAATCCATTTTCATTTGAGATAAATAATCGGAAAAATTTAAATAAACTTTATCAGGAAATGCATATGATTTCACAGGAAGAATACTTTCTTTCAAAGAGTATGCTGAATACGGAAACAGTGCGTTATTTGAAGGATATTAGTCAAAAGTTGCCGTATGCAATTCAATTTGTAACAGATTTGAACGAGGTGGAATTATTTAAAATATATGATGTTAAATTGGAAGATAAGTTCAGTTCATTGTTGGAAAAATTGACAGAGTATTTGAAAATATTGGCGCTTTTGAGGAATATTAGACTGGTTATATTGGTTAATCTAAGAGATTATTTGAGCAGTACCCAGGTGAAGGAACTATATAAAACAGTATTTTATTATAAAATAAATGTTTTGTTAGTAGAATCTTCACAAAAAGAACGGTTGAACTGTGAAGATTATCATATATTGGATGAGCAGGATTGCCTGATTGAGTTTTAAGTGGTAAAATAGACATGTGGTATTAGAAATATAGGCTTACAGCATATGTCAGTATGTAAAAGTTCGGTGAGAACCGCAAAATTTTTAAATTTGAGGTTTGAGAACCATGTAAGTTTGTAAGGATCTAAAACAGCACGGGTCGCTACTGCTTTTCAATTCCTGTTTGAGAACCATGTAAGTTTGTAAGGATCTAAAACCGTTCGCTCTCTGATAGATTTGAACGACAGGTTTGAGAACCATGTAAGTTTGTAAGGATCTAAAACTTGGCATCATCAAGGAGTACCAGCGTAGTCGTTTGAGAACCATGTAAGTTTGTAAGGATCTAAAACTCGGCTTTCCTGTCAGCCCTCCTTTTTCCGTTTGAGAACCATGTAAGTTTGTAAGGATCTAAAACGTTATTACCGCGAGGGCGATTTAACAGACTGTTTGAGAACCATGTAAGTTTGTAAGGATCTAAAACACACCACTCTCTCCGGATGAGTGGAATTACGTTTGAGAACCATGTAAGTTTGTAAGGATCTAAAACAAGATTGGTCTTATTCACTTCTGGATAATGGTTTGAGAACCATGTAAGTTTGTAAGGATCTAAAACTATTGTCAAGGATATCCGAGATCTGACCTTGTTTGAGAACCATGTAAGTTTGTAAGGATCTAAAACTAAGCATCCAGAAAGACGATATCTATGGTTAGTTTGAGAACCATGTAAGTTTGTAAGTCTCTAAAACCCAAAAGACGTCCTCCGGTACCTCTTGCGGTTTGAGAACCATGTAAGTTCGCGAAAATCGAAAGCATTTTTAAGAATATAGTAGAGATTCTAAGTCATAAAAAAGATATGTGCAATGTCCAATCATAGGGCGATTAAATGCCTGAAAAATGATAGTATCATTCTCCTTATGAGGATAAATCCAGGAGGAAAACAATGCCATTAGCCAACCAAAAATCTTATACCATAGAAGATATATACAATCTTCCCGAAGGCGCACGCGCCGAATTAATTGATGGTTCTCTTTATATGAGGGCGTCGCCCAGCCGGGTGCATCAGGAGATAGTGGGAGAACTGTTTGGGGTTATAAGGGATTATATCAAGAAGGAAAATGGTTCCTGCAAAACTTATGTGGCGCCGTTTGCTGTCTTTTTAAATCAGGATGATCGAACCTATGTGGAACCGGATATCAGTGTGATATGTGATTCGTCCAAGTTAAATGATAGGGGGTGTCTGGGAGCACCTGATTGGATTATTGAAGTGGTTACACCGGGAAGTCAGCGAATCGATTATATGATTAAGCTGTTTAAATACAGGGCGGCAGGTGTAAAGGAGTATTGGATTGTAGATAAAAGTAAGAACCGGATTATGGTATATAATTTCGAACAGAATGACATGGGTGAATATACGTTTTCCGATATTGTGTCAGCGTGCATTTATGAAAATTTAAAGATTGATTTCTCTGTAATCGATGAGAGTTAACAAGAATAGAATAAATGGTAGATTTTAAAGAATAAGAATGGGCTTGTCACATTAGCAAATATATTTTGCTAAGTGAAAGCCCATTCTTTTTGAAAAGGCGTAAAGTTCTTCCCCCCTCTGTTTCGCGTTTCATATCCGATATATTTACAATTCCCATCCAACTGACTATAATAAAGAATGCCCGTTTGTCTGCAAAGGCGCGGAACCATATCCATCTGCATCAGGGCGATATGACAGAAAAATGAACTTAAAAGAATGGAAGAAAGAACAATGGATGTAATTGAAAAATTTGGAAATAGGGTGAGCAGCCAGGCGCTTAAGGATCCGGAAAAAGCGCGTCGGCTGCTTCTTGCGGGATACCGCCTGCAGGAAAAGAAGCTTCAGTTTTTGCCGGATCGGGGACTGCCGTCGTCGGGACAGTATGTGGCGCGGGTGGTTATGAAAAATATCATTCAGTCGCTGTCGGAACCGGAGAATGCGGCGATGGTCAGCATATTTGTGCCGGGAGAGCTGGTGATGGCGGCAGGGCTGACGCCGTACTCAGTGGAGGCGATGTCCTGTTTTATGGCGGGAACGAAGTGTGAGCAGACGTTTCTTCGGAAAACGGAGGAGGAAGGATTTCCGGAGACGATGTGTTCGTACCACAGGGTGTTTCTGGGGGCAGCGCTGACGGGGATTCTGCCAAAACCGAACTGCATGATTTATACGAACCTTGCGTGTGATGGAAATATGATGACGTTTCCTTATTTAAAGGATAAATTTGAATGTCCAGGCTTTTATATTGATGTTCCGTATGAGAAAAACCGGGAATCGGTTCTGTATGTGGCGGATCAGCTGCGGAAATTGAAACGGTTTCTGGAGGAGACGACGGACAGACGGATTTCGGAGGAAACAGTGCGGAGTGCGGTAGATAACAGCCGGAAAGCGGCGGCGAATTATAAAAAACAGCTTGCCCTGCGGTGTGCGCATGACCCGGTGACCTCTCTGACGAATGAATTGTATGCGCTTTTTATGTGCCATCTGATGGCTGGCTCAGAGACGGCGGTTACCTATACGGAAAAACTTCTGCGCGATGTGCGGATGTCACCGAGGGGGGATGGTCTTTCGGTAATCTGGATGCACATCATGCCATTTTTACAGGAGCCGGTTAAGGATATTTTTAATTATAGTAAGAAAATGCACATCCGCGCCTGTGATTTCATCGCAGATGGTTTTCAGGAGATGCATGCGGAAGACCCGTATGAGGCGATGGCAGAGAAAATGGTCTACTGCATTTACAATGGCAGTGTGAAACAGAGAATTGAGGAAGCGGAACGGCTTGCCAGAATCACGGAATCGGATGGTGCTGTTTTATTTGCCCACTGGGGCTGTAAGGGAACGATTGGTGCATCCAGCCTGATTAAGCAGTCCTTAGAAAAGACAGGACTTCCGACGATGATTCTCGATGGTGACGGCTGCAACCCTGCCAATACAAGCGACGGTCAGGTATCGACGCGGCTTCAGGCGTTTGTGGAAATGCTGGAAAAGGGCAAGGAGGAGAAACACGCATGATTTATTACGTCTGTAAGTACACCCCGATTGAGCTGTTCCGGGGGTTTGGAGAAGAATGTTCTGTTTTGGAGGAAATGCCGGAAAATTTCGAACAGTCGGATCAGATTGCACATGCAAATCTGTGCGGCTTTGGAAAATCGGTCATTCAGGCAGTGCTGGAAGGAAAGGTTGAACAGCTGGTGCTGGTAAACTGCTGCGATTCGATGCGGCGCGTTTACGATATCGTGGAGAGCACGGGAAAATGTAAGTTTTTATATATGCTGGATCTGCCGCATGATGATAATGAATGTGAAAAAGTGAAATTTGCGGGCACGATCCGGAGGCTTAAAAAGGCGTATGAGGCATATTCCGGGAAAATGTTTGATAAACGCGCTTTTATCAAGTCCTTTATTACGCCGGAAATGAACACGGAGCCGTACATTGGTGTGCTGGGCGTGCGGGTCAGCGGCATTCTGGAGGATATGATCCGGGACAATATCCAGATGGATGTGGAAAATCTGACCTGTACGGGTGGTCGGAAACTGTCGGTCGTACAGGATGAAATGTGGAATATGGAGGAAGAAGAGCTGTTTCTTTCTTACGCGGACGTTCTGCTGGGACAGATGCCGTGTTTCCGCATGAACCGTTCGATCCGCAGAAACCGTCTGTATCTGGATCCGAATTTAAAGGGAATTATTTATCACACGATCAAGTTCTGTGATTATTATGGATTTGAGTATGCGAGTATCAAGCGGGATATCAAGGTTCCGCTCCTTAAGATTGAGACTGATTTTACGAGCCAGAGCGCGGGGCAGCTTTTGACGCGCATTCAGGCATTTGAGGAGACGATCGAGGGATCAGAGGATATGGATCCGGGAAAAGGTATCAGTGAGGAGGCAAGAAAGAAGATGGAGTCGGGCATTTTTTATGTAGCGGGAATCGACAGCGGTTCGACAAGTACGGATGTGGTCATACTGGATCAGGATGGAAAAATTAAATCGACGATGATTATTCCGACCGGCGGCGGTGCGATGATGAGCGCCGAGAAGAGTCTGGATCTGGCGATTGAGAAAGCGGGAATTAAGAAAGAGGAGATCGTGCGGATCGATACGACCGGATATGGACGATCCTACATTGACAGCGGGGATGACAGCATCACGGAGATTACCTGCCATGCCAAGGGCGCAAATTATCTGAATCCGAATGTCCGCACTATCATCGACATTGGCGGGCAGGATATCAAGGCGATCAGCATCGACGGACAGGGAGCCGTGAAAAATTTCCTGATGAATGACAAATGTGCCGCCGGAACGGGACGTTTTCTGGAAATGATGGCGAAAACGCTGGGACTTTCCCTGGAGGAAATGAGTGTGAAAGGGCTGGAATGGAAGCATAATATCGTGATTTCCAGCATGTGTACGGTGTTTGCAGAGTCGGAGGTCGTGTCGCTGGTGGCACAGAATAAGGATGTGGCAGATATTATCCACGGTTTAAATGTGTCAGTTGCCTCAAAAGTCGGCGCGTTGGCAGCCCGCCTTGGAAAGGATCATCCAGGCGAATATATGATGACCGGCGGTGTGGCGAAGAACCAGGGTATCATCCAGGCATTGGAAGAGAAGCTTGGTGCTAAACTTTATATCTGTGATGAGGCGCAGCTCTGCGGTGCGCTGGGAGCGGCGCTATTTGCTTATGAGAAATGTAAAGGCAGTGCGGAGGAAACGCGATGAAGCGGCAGGGTTAAAACACTTGTATCGATATTTTCGTCAGATATTCACTGGGAGAGGCTGTGGCTAATTCGTCGATCACAGCCTCTTTATAAGAGTATTTGCCGGTTTTAAACTTGTGTTCATCGATCCAATCAAAGAGTTTTTCGTAGGTGTCTTTCGAGTCATAGTAATTTCCCATTAAGTAAGCAACTGCGTAGGTTCCGGCCGGTTTTAAGTGATAGGGGTAATTTTTCGGTTTTGTTATAACTTTTGTGAAAAAATAAGCATAGGTATCCAGATGATTTTTTCGTAAATCTGCCACATCAAGCATGGCACCATAAGGATGACCGGCATTTAAAGCGTGGGCATTACAGTAACCGATGTGGCGGCAAAGAGCCTGGATGATTTTCTGATGGTCATCTGTATGAATCGGATCGCTGAGAATCAGATATTCTTCCGGTGTCGTCTCGAGAAAAATACGACCATTTTTATTTTCTGTATGGAAGAATAATTCATCTTCTGTGTATTCTGCCTGTTTCTGATTCAGTGATTCCTGGAGTGATACCAGGGATAATTTTGTTTCAACCACTTCTTTAATTTTGCGGAGGTGTTCTTCCTCCTTCTTAATCTTTTCACGTTGTTTCAAAAGAAGTGCTTTTAATGACTCCGGATTGCGCCGGTCTAAAAAAGCACCGATTTCTTTTAAAGGCATCCCAAGTTCTTTTAAACAGGTGATGGTAAAAAACACATCAAATTGGCTTTCACTGTAATACCGATAGCCTTTTTCATCAATATAGGCGGGTTTAAAGAGCCCGATTTCATCATAATGAATCAGTGTGCGCTTGTTTGTGTTGCATAATTTTGCAAAATCGCCGGTTCGTATGCACGCATTTTTGAGTTTTTGCATAAATATTCATTTCCTTCTTGACTATACCGTAACGTTATACCATATTATATATTTGTTTTTAAAAGAAAGCAACTAAATAGAACATATATAACGAAAAAGGAGCGGTAGATAGTATGCCAAAATTAAGTGACCGAGTTAATACATTTACGGATTCCGTCATTCGGCGCATGACGAGAATCAGCGATGAGTACGGGGCAATCAACCTGTCCCAGGGATTTCCGGATTTTGATCCGCCAAAGGCGATCCTGGATCGTCTGGCTGAGGTGGCCTATGAGGGACCGCACCAGTATTCCGTTACCTTTGGAGCGGAAAATTTCCGCGAAGCACTGGCGAAAAAGCAGGGAAAAGCGATCGGAAGAGAGATCGACCCGGAGACGGAGATTGTGGTTACCTGCGGCGGAACCGAGGCGATGATGAGTGCGATGATGACCATCTGCAATCCGGGCGACAAGGTAATGGTATTTTCCCCATTTTATGAAAATTACGGGGCAGACGCGATTCTGTCAGGGGCAGAGCCGATCTATATTCCGCTGGTGCCGCCGACGTATGAATTTGATATCAATTTGGTAGAAGAGGGCTTTAAGGCGGGCGCGAAAGCGATCATCGTCTGCAACCCGTCCAATCCATGCGGAAAGGTATTTACCAGAGAAGAGCTGACCCAGATCGGAGAGCTGGCAGTCAAATATGATGGATTTGTTGTGACGGATGAGGTTTATGAGCACATGGTATATGCGCCGAACGAGCATGTCTGCATGGCGTCCCTTCCGGGTATGTACGAGCACACGATTACCTGTAATTCTCTTTCTAAGACTTATTCCATCACTGGCTGGAGACTGGGCTATCTGATCGGACCGGAGGAGGTGATCGAGGGAGCGAAAAAGGTACATGATTTCCTGACCGTCGGAGCAGCCGCACCGCTGCAGGAGGCAGCCGTGGTGGGACTGGAATTTCCAGAATCCTATTACAGAGACCTGCTGGCGCTCTATACAAAGAAGAGGGAGCATTTCTTAAAAGGACTGGATGCGATCGGCTTGAGGCACAATGTGCCGCAGGGAACGTATTTTGTCATGATCGATATCCAGGAGTTCCTGGATCTGCCGCAGTTTGCCGGATATACCGATCTGGAGTTCTGCGAGTGGATGATCAAAAATATCGGCGTGGCAGCCGTTCCGGGTTCCAGCTTTTTCCGGGAAAATGTAAACAATCTGATCCGTCTGCATTTTGCACGGGAGGAGAAGACGATCGACGAGGCACTGGCGCGTTTGAAGAAATTAAAGGAGTTGCTGTAAGATGACTTATTCGGTAAATTTTGCGAATTATACAATCGGAAAAGAAGCATATAAAAATGTAAATGAAGTGTGCCGCCAATACGGTACGAAAGCGCTGCTGATCGGTGGAAAACTGGCATTGGAGGCAGGAAAGGAAAAGCTTCTGCAAGCGCTTGGAGAAGGGGAAAATCCGGTCACGATCGTGGATACAGTCCTGTTTGGAGAGGACTGTACCTATGCCGGGATGGAAAAAATTGCTGCACACGTAAAAAAATGCGGTGCGGATATGATTTTTGGCATGGGAGGCGGCAAGGCGCTGGATACAGCGAAGGGAACGGCTGAAAAATGCGCCCTTCCGGTTTTTACCTTCCCGACGATCGCGGCAACCTGCGCGGCGACGACGGCCCTCTCGGTTGTCTATAAGGAGGACGGAAATTTTGACAGTTTCTACTTCTATGAGAAACCGGCGCGCCACAGCTTTATTGACACAGAGATTATTGCCGCTGCCCCGGAGTGCTACCTGCGGGCGGGAATCGGTGATACGCTGGGAAAATACTTTGAGTGCCATTTTTCTGCGAGAGGCGACCGGCTGACGCACAGTTCGGCACTTGGACGTGAAATCAGTAATATGTGTTATCTGCCGCTTCGGGAGTATGCAGAAAGTGCGCTGGAGGAATGCCGGGAAAACCAGGCGGGTGAGGCGCTGGAGCAGGCGGTTCTTGCCAATATCGTGAGCACCGGTCTGGTATCGCTTCTGGTTCTGGATGATTATAACGGTGCGATCGCACATTCTGTCTACTATGGACTGGTGCTGCTTCCTGGTTTTGAGGAGAAAAACCTTCACGGCGATGTGGTAGCCTATGGTGTGCTGGTTCAGCTGATGATAGACGGCGAAGAAGAAAAAGCACGGGAAATGAAGGGATTTCTTGAAAAGCTTGGAATCCGCACCACCTTAGCCGAGATGGGGGCTCCTCTTGAGAGAGAAGCGCTTACGGCTGTATTAAAAGAGATTGTGACCGGTCCGGATATGGAGCATATTCCGTATGAGGTGACGGAAGACATGGTTTATGACGCCTTATGTAAGGTGGAAGAATTATAGTCAATAAAGGGTGCAGCTGAACAAAATTCCGTTGCTGGGCACGCATGCGCGAACAGTTACGGATGAAAGATTCTGGGAGAAAAGCAAAACGAGAGGAGACAATATGGAAAAATCATATGTGACAGCAAAGAATCTATGTAAATTTCTGTTTGGTTCAGCATTTGGTGTTTTGATGTTCCTTGTGCCGATTCCGCAGGGAGAATCATTTACAACACTGCTTGATTTTCTGAAAAGCTGGATTAAGGGACTATTTGGTGCGAGTTTGCCCTACATCATTATGGCGATTCTGGTGGTATCGGCCGTGGTCAGTTTGTATGACTACATCGCAAAGCCGGATTGGATTCGGAAGAATCATTATCTGTCCAGAGCTTTTTCAACCACACCGCTGTATCTTGTTTCTAAGATAATTGGTGCGGTATTTGCCGTTATGGTTGTATTTAAAATCGGACCGGAGCAGGTGATTTCCGCCGATACCGGAGCAACCATGGTGGATCTGTGCGGAACGCTGTTCAGCATCGTTATCGCCTTTAGTTTTATCATGCCGTTTCTGACTGACTGCGGAATTATGGAATTTCTGGGAGTGATCGCAAGACCGGTGGTTCGTCCGCTGTTTCATGTACCGGGAAGAGCTTCCATCGACCTGATTGCATCCTGGTTTGGTGCCTCCAATGCGGCGGTTATCCTGACCAGAGAGCAGTATATGAAGGGCTTTTACACCAGGAGAGAGGCTGGATATATCATGACTAACTTCTCTCTGGTATCCATTCCGTTCTGTCTGATGGTAGCAGATACCATGGGAATTTCCAATATTTTCCCTCCATTTTACCTGTGCATCTGTGTGGTGGGAATCATCCTGGCTGTCATCATAGCTAGAATTCCACCGATCTGTACCATTCCGAATACCTATAGAGAGGCAGTTGGAAAGCAGATTGATGAGGATATTCCACAGGAAAAAGGGATGTTTGCTTATGCTCTGGAGATGAGCTGCAAGCGTGCGGATAAATTTACTGCAAAAACAGTAGTCACAAGCGGTTTTGAGGTTCTGATGGGCATGTTTTTTGACCTGATTCCCATCGTAGTATCCTGGGGAACCATTGCCCTGATTATCGCGACCTACACTCCATTCTTCAGCTGGATTTCTTATCCGATGGGAATGTATTTGCAGGCACTGGGAGTTCCGGAAAGTTTTGCAGCAGCACCGGCAACACTGGTTGGATTCACAGATATGTTTATTCCGGCGCTTCTGTCGGTGGGACTTACCTCCGTGAAGACAAAATTTGTGGTCGGTGTCTTATCTCTGGTTCAGATTATATATCTGACAGAGGTAGGAACCATTATCATCAAAAGTGAGATTCCGCTGAATTTCTGGAAACTGCTGGTTATCTTCCTGGAGAGAACACTGGTTGCGATTCCGTTGATTGTACTTTTTGCCAATATGATTGGACTGTAAAGTGAATAAAAATCCAAGAATGCATCTACATTCTGAAATCAGAAATCAAATTAAAACATTATAATCTTCGATGCCTCGTTGGGAATGCAACACTGTTCTGAATCACACACAGAGGTCGAATTGTCCTCTATGTAAGCGGCTGTCCGGAAGAAGCCGGTATAATCTTCTCCGGAACAGCCCTTGATAAAGATGTGACAGTAACGCTCGTCATCCTTATCCACAATATAAATTCTTTCTACAATCGTCTGGATCAAAGTGACCAGAACCTCCGGCTGCACATCTTTTGCATATTCCGCAAAGGAGAGCAGCCTTTCTTTTGTCATTTCCATGTCACGGATGGCAATCATGTTGTTCTTTCTACCCTCATCCAATTTTGAAATCTGCCGCTCCGCTTCCCTCAGTTCTTCAGCCAGACTTTGCAAATCCTCTTGAATAAATTGCTTGATACTGCCATTTGCTTCTCGCAGATTTCTTGTCTGCGCTGCAATATCCGCTTTCAGCTTGTCATGCTTCTTTTTAATGAGGTTGTGTTCCTGCACTGTCTGTGACTGTTCCAAAACCTCCTCGATTTTAATTTCCAAAATACATTTGAAACGCTCACTGTTTTCGTCAGACAGGTCGGATAACTGCTGTACCACAAACTCATCCAGAAGAACGCCATCCACTGCTTTGAAATTGCATTCCTTTTTGCGATAACCGGGACAAACATATTTGAATCGAGGTTTTCCGTTCGTCCAGCGGTCTGACTCGGAAATTACACTCAATCGTCTGCCACAGTGAGGGCAATGCACCAGTCCCGCCAACAGAGCATTGGTTTTTCTATGAGGACGGTTGTATTTCTCTGCAATAGCGTCCAAAAGCTCCTGCACTTCAATCCATTGTTCACTTGGGATAAAGCCTTCATGCCTTCCGACCGCAATAATCCACTCGCTAACAGGCTTGCTTTCAATGGTCTGAACATATTTTGGAGAGATGAATGTGCTGTCGCTGCCCTCGTACTTTTCTTGGTCGGTTTTATTGTAAGCCGACAATCCGTGAGTTCCGTCAAACTCTGTCATATCTCCAAACACATTACCGTCGTGGTCGATGAAATAATCATAACTGCGTTTATCAGCAGTACAATAGATAGGATTTCTCAAAACCAGTCTTGTCGTCGATGCGTTAAATGCAGCACCGGAAGGAGTGTGAAATCCTTCCTCATTCATCTGCTTTGCAGTGGTCTGGATACTGCGAGTGGTTCGAAAAATTTCATACAAACGCTGAACCATACATTTTTCTTCCGGCAGACTTTCTAAGTAGCTGTATGCTGATTTTCCCTTACCACTTCCGGTTGTTACACGGCGAACAGTAAATCCCATCGGTGTGTTGCCGCCGAGCCATCGCCCGTCCTTTGCAAGTTCCATCATATTGTCTACAATTCTTTCTGTCAGAGTATCCCTTTCAAATTCCGCAATGACCGCAAATATCTGAATGAAAATTTTATAAAGTCCGCTGGCGGTATTGATACCGTTGGAACAAATCAGCAGGTCAACATGGTACATTTCCAGAAAATCCATCAGGCGAATTAAGTCCGCTGTTTTTCTGCCGACACGATCTAACTTGTAGCATACGATTGCTTTGATTTTTCCGTCTTGTACATCGTGAAGCATTCGCTGAAAATCCGGTCTGTCTGAAAAATACCCGCTGAGTCCTTTATCCTCATATTGCAGGAATTCATAATCTTCATCCAATCCCAATTCCTTCTTAGCATAATCAGCACATTGTTTGAACTGAACGCCGATACTGTCACCCTTGTTGGTGATACGAGATTTACGGGCGTATATCGCAACACCACGATTATCTTTTTCAATTTTTCTCTGTTTCTTCATGGGTAGTCACCTCCGCTCATATCATACCGCCATCCCAGTTATTCTATCAAGTTTGTGGGCATTGCTACGAATCCATTCCAGAAACACATACAAGGTTTCAGCGTCAAGACTTCTGATTTCCTGTGCGATAAAATCTGCACGTTTTTGTTGAAATGCTTCCATAGTTTCTTTGAATTTTTGCCCTCTGTGAATTACTGCGATCAAATAGTTTCCTCCGTTTCTGTCTGTGGTTCCGACTTAGGACCAACTTGGTCCTAAATCAGATAAATAAAAAAGCTGCCACACGGATGCAGCAATAACAGACACAAGAAGATTCTGTATCTGACTTGATGCTTCCATGTAACAGCTCCGACAGTTCGGACTGACTAAAAATATGTTTGTACAAATATTGGGCTTGCCCATCAATAAAATCTCGTATGAAGCAGTATTTAATTTTCAGCTGTGACTATCATAGCATGAAATGTCGAAATAAGCAATCATGCTAAATCCCGCCAACGAACTCATTCCCAATTCGGGAACAAGCAGCTAATAACAAATTTTCATTTTGCCGTAAGTTGCAGTAAGAATATTTTTGATTTTCTAATAGAAGCTTGATGATACCTCTGGACAAATTGTCCAGAAGTCATTTTGACATTTACGAAATTCCGGACGCCTCATCAAGAATTTACAATACAAAATCTCTACGCCCTGCTTTGGTGCAAGTTAAACCGTAGCACTTCATCCCAACTTGGGACGAAGTTAATTTTCAAAAAGTACCTGAGCAGTCTTGTGGCTAACCTGTCCACAAGCATAAAACCCAAACTTTCAACTTCTACACAAATTATGTCGAAGTGATTTTCGTTTCTGTTTCCTGCATTTTTAACTTTGTGTCAAGTTGGCACGAAGTTTTTCATCCCAACTTGGGATGAAGTGGTATCCGAGCATTGCCACTTTCGTTACTTGTGGGCGAGTTGCCCACAAGACTTCCCGACAATTTATTGGGAAGTGGATTGCCGCATATCACATAAATAATCAGGGACAATTTCTCCCATGTTTTCATTTTTTCGTTTATAGAAAATTGAACTTCTATGCAAATTGCGCAGAAGTCAGTAAGTAAAAGTATTCAGAATGAATGCGCAGCTGACACCGCAGGTGGCGTTCAAAGGGGATTGGGGATGCTTCCCCAACAAGCAATTTGCGAAAATTTCTCCTCTGGGGGAATCTTCGTAAATAAGTGAACCTGTACAGGTTTACACTGCTTGCCAATTTGTAACGCATATAATACGTGGGCAAAATTATTCCCAAGTTGGGAATAAAAACTGATACACCTCCGCCCAAATTGGGCGGAAGTTCCTAATCCAACTTCTGCCCAATTAGAACAGAAGTTAATCCGCACTTGTTCCCAACTTGGGCACAAGTTATATGCTGGAAGAAAACTGGCAAACCGGGCAAAGTTATAGCACTTTGCTCATTTTTGCATTTTCTCCTTCGGCTCAATTTGCAAAATGACTTGCCAGGGAAATCTCCCTGATACCCTTTGAACATCAATTTCATTGATGGCTATTTATTCAAAACAGCGCTTGCCGATCTGATGACTGGTAAGCACAGCTTTACTTTGTTAAGTATCGTTCGCCAACAAAAGATATCTTCAATGATATGAAAATACAAAAAGAAAAAATTGCTCGCACATTAATTGAGTATACTTCATCTTGACGCCTGAGAATTAGATGTGTTATTATAGTGTTAGCTGTAAGTTAACAACTAATACTATGGAGGGAGGAATATCAATGGCTGTATCAGCTGCCGATAAGAAAAAACTCGGCATGTGGATTAAACAATCAAGAGAAAAGAAGCAACCGCATCTCTCTCAGCGGCAGTTGGCGTTGGCCGTCGATATTACCAATGCCTCTCTCAGCTCGATTGAGAGCGGTATGATTTTCCCCTCTGAGGAATTATTGCTAAAGTTATTAGAGCAACTTCAACCACCTCCTGAACTGCGTGAAAAGATGTTGGCCCTTTTCGCAAGAGCAAAAGGAACGTCTCCACCGGATATAAACGCAGAGCTCAGTAAAAGCCCAAAACTTTGGGGTTTGATAAGACAACTAATTGCAGTAGACCCATCGGAAGAACAAGTTACAAAAATCGAGCAGCTTATTAGTGCGGGTATTTCCGCATCAGGAGGAAATAAAAATGACATTGAATGAACTTTTTAAAAATACTACATACGATGATACTCTTTTTTCTGCCGAGGCTAAATCTGCGATAGAGTCTCGCATTTTTATGAAGCCTGTCCGTGGGACTGAAGTTCCCTATATCACTTGTGCAATCCGCAACAAGGATATCAAGCTTACTCCCGAAGAAGCTGTTCGTCAGCTCTATATTTACATGTTGATGAACAACTACGGATACATGGCAAGCCGAATTCAGTTGGAAACTCCGATTCACTTTGGGCGTGAGGTAAAGAGAGCAGATATTGCCATCATGGACAAAGATCGTCCTATGGTGCCGTATATCATTGTCGAGTTGAAAAAGCCCAAACTCACCGATGGTAAGGAACAGCTGAAATCCTATTGCAATGCTACTGGTGCGCCTATTGGTGTCTGGACAAACGGCGAGCAAATTTCCTGCTACAATAGAAAAGACCCCAATTTCTTTGAAGAAATCAGCGATATTCCAAAGGCTACACAGAAACTGTCTGATATCATCAACGAGAAATTTACCTACGAAGATCTGAAACGAAAAGACAAAATCAGCACCCAGAAAAAATCTCTCCGTTCTCTGATTAAGGAAATGGAGGATGAAGTTCTTGCCAGTGCCGGTGTGGATTCCTTTGAAGAAATCTTTAAGCTGATCTTTACCAAATTGTATGATGAGCTGATTTGTGCAAATGACCCAACTGCATATCTTCAATTCCGTAACACAGGCGGCACTGACTATGAACTGAAAGAAAAGATTCAGGGGTTGTTTGACGATGCGAAAAAGAAATGGGAAGGCATCTTCACAGATGAGAGCAAAATTCTGCTTTCCCCTTCTCATCTTGCGGTTTGCGTAGCTTCTCTGCAGGATATTAAGCTCTTCAATAACAATCTCGATGTTGTGGATGATGCCTTTGAATATCTGATGAGCAAGGCTCAGAAGGGCGAAAAAGGGCAGTATTTTACCCCTCGATATGTCATTGATATGTGCGTAAAAATGATGAATCCTACGACTAAGGACAAAATCATCGACACCGCCTGCGGTAGTTCCGGTTTTACTGTCCATAGCATTTTTAAGGTCTGGAAAGACATTCGTAGAGAAAAAGGTCTTCCTGAAGGCGATGGATTTACTGCAGCAGAACGTATCCCTGAGGAAACCAATTTTGTCAGAGACAATGTTTTTGCCATTGATTTTGACGAAAAGACCGTCCGTGTCGCTCGTACACTAAATCTGATCGCCGGCGATGGTCAGACCAATGTGCTTCATCTGAACACACTGGACTATTCCCGTTGGGGCGAAACCACCAAGCAGGAAGACTGGATTGATACCTATAACGAAGGCTTTAAGAAGCTGAAAAAGCTTCAGCCTGCGGGCGTAAAGGATTATAGTCAGTTCCAGTTTGATCTTGTAATGGCCAATCCTCCGTTTGCTGGGGATATTAAAGAAAATACAATTATTTCTCACTATGAACTTGGCAAAAACAGTGCCGGAAAATGGCAGAACAAGGTTGGGCGTGATGTACTGTTTATTGAACGTAACCTGAATTTCTTAAAACCTGGAGGCCGCATGGCTGTTGTTTTACCGCAGGGGCGTTTTAACAACTCCAGCGATAAGTACATCCGTGAATTTATTGCGGAGCGCTGCCGCATCCTTGCCGTCGTTGGCTTACATGGCAATGTGTTCAAACCCCACACAGGAACCAAGACCTCCGTTCTATTTGTTCAGAAATGGGATGATGAGCTGTGCCAGAAGAAGGAAGATTATCCCATCTTCTTTGCAACAATGCAAAAGCCGAGTAAAGATAACTCCGGAGAGAAGATCTATGTAAAAGACCCCATTACCGGGGAAAATGTACTTGATCGCCACGGACACTTGATTGTTGACCATGATTTGTATAGTCACGACGGTTTGACCCCGGACGGCATTGCAGAAGCATTTATTGAGTTTGCTAAGAAGGAAGGTTTAAGTTTTTTTCAATAAGCCCATCCGTTGAACCTTTCGATGAAGCCAAGTACAAGGCTTTGATGGATGGGCTGGAATGCAGTGAAATCCTAAAATCCGAGTTGGAGTTCTCTGGTCGAATTGATGCGGAATACTATCAAAAAAAGTATCTCGCATATCAAGATATAATCAATAGGCATGACGTGTTACCGCTATTCAAAATAGCAGATTTCTTGATCGGTCCGTTTGGATCTGCCTATGATACGAGTTCGTATGTTGAGCAATCTGACTATCGTTATATACGTGGCCAAGATGTCAAACCATTTTTGCTACAAGATACTTCTCCCAGATATATGGCTGATAGCGACTTTTTTAGATTAAAAAAGTATGCCCTTTCGTCCAATGATATTTTGGTGTCAGTGGTTGGCACATTGGGAAACGCATGCATCATTCAAAATCATGAAATTCCTGCAATTTTTAGTTGTAAAAGTACAGCTATAAAGAGTACGGGAATTAACCCGTTCTATTTGCTCTGCTACTTGAATTCTAAATACGGGAAGAGTCTACTGCTTAGAAAAGAACGAGGTGCTATCCAAAAGGGCTTAAATCTTTATGACCTTAAAACTCTTGATACCCCTATGTTCTCCGATTTGTTCTCGGAATGCATAGAAATGTGTGTTAACAGATCCTTTGACTGCATCCGCCAAGCTAAATGCAATTATAGAGACGCTACAAAGCAGATTGAAGAGATTGTTGGTCAAGAACAGGAGTTGCCAGAGATAAACTGTTCTACTAAGACAATCAGTGAAAGCTTTTCCTCAACTGGACGGTTGGATGCTGAGTTTTATCAGGAAAAATACCGTGCATACGAAACAGGAATCTTGTCGGCAGCACAAGGATACACGTATATCAAGAAAGAATTCTTGCAAATTAAAGAAAAATGTTCCCGTGAGTTAGATGCTTACAACTATGTTGAGATAGGCGATATTGATGTAGGTGCGGGAACTGCTACCTTTAATGCAGTTAATACCAGCGAGCTTCCTGATAACGCAAAAATAATGACCAAACAAGGAGATCTCCTTGTTTCAACGGTTCGTCCTAATCGTGGTGCGGTTGCTATCTTGGAAGATGAGGGCCTTCTTGTCAGCGGAGCGTTTACGGTTCTAAGAGAAAACGGAAATTACCCTAAAGAGATACTACAGGTTTTGTTGCGTACCTCCATATACAGAGATTGGCTTTTACGTTTTAATGTCGGTACATCTTACCCAGTTATCAAGGATGAAGATGTGCTAAATATGCCAATTCCACTTTTTGAGGAGACAGTTAAACAAAGCATTGTTAGCAAAGTAAAAGAAGCTGCATCCCTTCGCTCTCAATCCGAACAGTTACTTGAATATGCAAAGCAGGCTGTCGAAATGGCCATTGAACAGAGAGAAGATGTTGCGCTGGCATGGCTGAAAGAGAAGATAGGTGAACAAAATGATGAATAACAAATATCCATATAACAATTGGAAATCAATAACGGAATCGGATTTTGTTACTTTGTTCATAAAAACCTGGTTTGCATTTGTGTCGACATTACGTGAAATGTATCCTGCAGAAATTCCGTATTATCAAGCAACTGGTGATTCCAGATACATATCGCCATATAAAAAGGATTTCTCTCGAAATATTTCATACCTTCTAAATTATGGTGGCATAAAGTACAACCTTTACGAAGTTTACAAACACGGTATGAAAATTATCGCTGATCGTTATCCAAGATTCATCGTTGATGATTTTTACTCACTAAATCTTTCTTTTAAGGAAAACCTTTTTGAAGAATTTTCTGTGGAAGGAGGATTTAGTGGAAAGTTCGTATGTACTGTAAAATGTACAACGGCAGAAACTCTTACCGCTACCATTATGTGTACGGATAAGTCATATCGCACAAAAGTTGCTAAAAACTATGCACCAATCGGTATCTCGGTAGATTATTCGACTATTCTCGTTGCGATCGTGCAAGAAATTGAGGAAAGACAGTTTGCACTTACCGAAGCAGGCTTAATTGAGCGGTTTTATGACAAACTGTTTGATGCAATATCCAATGCTTTCTTTGTCGAAATCAATAGTGCTAAATCCAGCATACCAGAAAAGGGAAACAAACGATTTCTGAAAGTGTTTGACGCAATGTTGGCATTTTGTGCAAGAGCATTGAATGCTGTAAAGGCAAGCTGTCTAAACCCGGAATTTGGAGCGGAACACAAACTCCTCTCCCAGATGCCAATATCCAACTTCCTTCATAATATAGAAGATGGGGAAGAAATGACTGTGGCTGACAAAGAAAATGCTTACCTCTGGTTTATTGGTTTTGTGTATCGATTGAGAAATGCATTGTTCCATGAAATTATCGATCCACTAAATGATGAATGGCAAGTGATTTTCAAAAATGCATACCATGTGCTGAAGCAGATTGTGGACCAAAATATTTGGCGCCTAAATCAGCTGAAACTTCTTCCCTTGGCAAGTCAGGCGGCGGTCGAGAAAGACTATAAACTCGAACCACCCCCTGATGTCGTGTGGCCTACCGATGAAGAAGCCAAATTTACATGGATCTCATCCGAGGTGCTAAGTCTCAACAAGGACGGGGCAAAAGTATTGGTCAAAACAAAAATTGATTTTACAGAACATCATTATGAGACAGAGTGTACGGTCAGATGGAACGGAAACCTATCGGAGTCCGTTATCAAAAATGCCCGTATCATAGAAATAGCGAAACCTCAAGAAAAAGTACTTATTTCTGCAATTTAAAGTGCTAAAGGTGGCCTTGGGATGAGAATAAAAGTGATTGAAACATAATTACGATGGCTATAGGTTTCGAAGCCGTCTTGAGTATATTGCATCTTATCATTTCTGCTCCATTCCGGACTGGAAAGGATAAGATCAGTATCACTATAATCAGTATAGTTATTATCAGTATTGTTACATTGTGCTTTTGACAGTTCTTGAATTGTCAAAAGCACAATTCTGGAACTGTCAGAAATACACTTCAAGAATTGTCCCATCAATGAATTAGGGCTGACCTGTTACAGTCAGCCCTAAATAAAAACTCTATTTCTGTTAGCAGAAAATCAGCTCTGCATTAACGATTTCCTCTGCCTGTGCTTTCAGGCTATTCATGTGCTGCGCCCAAGCAAGCTGCTGAGTCGCCTTGTCCGGAGCCGGATTTCTCTCCAGAAGTTCACTAATCATCTGTTCCACTCTGCGGTGAGCTGTTTCGTCGATTTCCCACAAGTGTGGGAACAAGGTCTCCGTCAGAATCATGTCATCCAAGAGCATTGGATTGTTTTCTGCAAGAAACGCTCTGCGCATCCTTCCATATTTCCCAAGCGGTTTATCGCTTGTGTGGCTCAACTGAATATCTGGGATAAGATAATCACCGCAACGAGTATAAGTCAAATTCTGTGCCATAGTCACTCCTCCAATCATTTTTTCTTTCACTTTCATTGTAATGGTTGCGCCCATAAAAGTGAAGTTTGTCGACCAGTCGCTTCGAGTGCAGCACATATCTTCTGATAAACCTTTCGTGACGGTCTGCGATTGCCTTCTTCAATCTTATAGTAGTAGCTTGGCACAATCCCTATTTGCTCGGCAAAAGCCTTCTGAAACAGTCCCAGAGCTGTTCTAACGCTCTTTAGTGCTTCGGTATAGGGTACGGCAAGGAAACGAGAGAAATCATCATAGAGCAAAGATGCTTCGATTTCCAGAACATCTGCCAGTTTGATAGATACATCGTAAGGGATGGGATGCTTTCCGTTTTCATACATCACAATAGTCGCTGGCACAATATTCAGCTTTTCTGCCAACTGCCTTGTTGTCATCTGTTTTCGCTGACGGTAGTATCTGAGATTATCGCTCGGTAGGTTGGTCTTTGGCTTTTCTTCGAAAGGTATTGTTAAATGGAGCAGCAACTTGCCCTGATGAAATTCACACAGCGATGTGTGATTGAAAATATCATTGCAAAGCCAACGGGGTATTTTTTTACCCAATCAGGCTGTATAGGACACCTCATTTTTGATGTTTTTGGACGGTGCGGGAAGCATACTGATTGGAATCCTTATATCTATGATATAGCTTTTTGCAATACAAAAAGACTTTACATATGGCTATAAAAATTAACTGTATTCCAAGCGGAACCTTCCCCCATTTTCTGGAACACGAAAAAGAAGAAACTCTTTCGGTCTATCTGGAGGCCGTCAAATGGGCGCTTCTGGAAGAATGAATATGTCCGCAAAAATGTTGGAATTATAATGATATTAACCGAAAAAATGTGATTAATGATAAAATAATGTCCGCAAAAATGCTGTTTAGCAATGGAAATATGCTCTAAAAAGTGTTAAGATAGAATACAGATGCTTTTGGATGTATATGTTGCGCAGGAGGTTTCTTAATGGAAAGAGAGCTGTTTACGAAACTGGAACGATGGATGAATAAAAAGAACAGAAAGCCGATGATCATACAAGGAGCGCGCCAGGTCGGAAAAACCTGGATTATGAAGGAATTTGGAGCCAGGTTCTATGAAAATACAGTCTATATCAATTTTGATAATAATAAAGCAATGAAGGATGTATTTGACCTAGACTTTGACTTAAAGCGGATCCTTTCTGCAATCAAAATTGAGTACGGAAAGAGTTTTCAGGCTGAAAATACATTGATTATTTTTGATGAGATCCAGGAAGCACCAAAGGCGCTGGCATCTTTAAAATATTTCTATGAGAATGCACCGCAGTATTCTATCATTGCAGCTGGTTCCCTGCTCGGTGTTGCATTACATCAGGGAACATCCTTTCCTGTTGGGAAAGTTGATTTTTTAAAATTATGCCCTATGAGCTTCAATGAATTCATTTTGGCAGTTGGTGAAAAGGGGTTGCATGAAGCGTTGAGGTCCCAAGATTATGAACTGATCAATGCATATGCCGGGAAATATACGGATTTGTTAAAAAAGTATTATTATGTGGGCGGAATGCCAGAAGTAGTCCAGACATATATTGATTCCGATGATCTATTTGAGGTACGTGAGATCCAAAACAATCTTCTGCAGTACTATGAAGAGGATTTTAGCAAACATGCGCCAAAGGAAGTTGTTCCGCGCATCATGATGGTCTGGAATTCGATTCCTTCCCAATTGGCTAAGGAAAATCGTAAGTTTATGTATGGAGCACTACGAGAGGGTGCACGGGCAAAAGATTTTGAACTTGCAATTCAGTGGTTGGAAGATGCAGGGTTAATCCTGAAAAGCTATAGAGTATCAAAGCCAGATATTCCACTGATTGCGTACATGGAAATGAACAGTTTTAAAATGTTCATGTTCGATGTGGGATTGTTAACAGCAAAGGCCGGACTATCAGCAAGACTTCTATTGGAGGGAAGCCGGATCTTTGAAGAATTCAAGGGGGCACTTACGGAACAGTATGTTGCACAGGAGTTACACGCTGCAGGATATCCGCTTTATTATTTTGCAACAGCACGATCAACTGGAGAGATAGATTTTATGTTGCAGGGAGATTTAGACTGCGTTCCGATTGAGGTGAAGGCAGAACAGAATCTCCGTGCCAGGAGTTTGAGGGCATTTTGCGATAAATATAAGCCGGGCATGGCGATTCGTAGCAGTATGTCAAATTATAAGCAGGAAGACTGGCTGACAAATGTTCCGTTATATATGCTTGCGGAATATTTGAAAAGAACAATATATGTGGTAAGCTGATAACAATTTACCTCAAAACCAACGGGGTATTTTTTGTTCTGAATCAGACAATATAGAGCACGGGAAAGGTTAGAACTAACAGTATGGAGAATAATATACAGCATAGATGTAAATATTGCTTGGATATGTGGACTATTGTCCTTGAAATGCTCCTTTAAATATAATATCATTAGTTCGCGCTAAGCGAACTAATGATATGGAGGTTCTGGAGTCCCTTCACGGCAATGTAGTATGTGCATTAGCTGCCGGAATCGGTGACTATGTGCGATGTACTCTCTTGGAATATAGCTATCACGATGGCCAGTTTTGGATTTTTACAGAAGGCGGCGAGAAGTTCATAGGACTTGAGAGGAATAAAAATGTCAGTCTTGCTGTCTTTGAAAAGCCCCCGGACTTTGGTGCGCTGAAAAGCGTACTGGTCATGGGAACGGCAAAGCTCATCAAGCCGATGTTATTTGAGGTTCCTGGATTTGATGAATATTCGGAAAACTTGATAAAAAGTTCGATGATAGGAGTTCGAAAAATTTCTTTCGGGAAAGAATCTGTTGCGGAAACGCGGGAAATACCGTATAATAATGCGGTCTGATCTGCACATATGCAACAGATTTGTCCGTAAAAGAATGAAAAATCAGAATTGTGCGTATTTCAGAAACAATTTTTGCTGTAAGAGTGAAAAAAAGTTATGTAAACTGTCTGCAAAAAAATACTTGACAAGAATTTGTATTTTTACGCTTACGGAGAAAAACAAAAAAAGAACTAAAAAACAGCGATGAACACATCGCAAAAAATGAGAAATGTAGGTAAAAATAATTTTATGAGAAAATTAGCATTAAGTGATGAAATCCTTCTCAAGATCTCCCAGCCGGCGCGTTATATTGGCGGCGAGGTGAATATGGTGAAGAAGGATCCGTCGAAGGTAGCAGTCCGGTTTGCCATGTGCTTCCCGGACGTGTACGAGATCGGTATGTCCCATCTGGGCATCCAGATTCTTTATGATATGTTCAACCGCCGGGATGACGTTTACTGTGAGCGTGTTTATTCCCCGTGGATGGACTTAGATCCGATCATGCGGGAGCAGAAGATTCCGCTGTTTGCTGTTGAAAGCCAGGATCCGATCAAAAAATTTGACTTCCTTGGAATTACAATCCAGTACGAAATGTGCTACACCAATATTTTGCAGGTGCTGGAATTATCACAGATTCCGCTCCATGCAGAAGATCGTACCGAGGAGGATCCGATCGTCATCGGCGGCGGTCCGTGTACCTACAATCCGGAGCCGATCGCACCATTTTTCGATCTCTTCTATATGGGCGAGGGCGAGGTGGTTTATTTTGACTTGATCGACCGCTACAAGGAGATCAAGGCGCGCGGCGGCAGCCGGAAGGAATTTCTGGAGCAGGCGGCGCAGATTCCGGGTATCTATGTGCCGGGATTTTATGATGTGACATACAAAGAGGACGGCACGATCGAGGCGATGACGCCGAACAACCCGCACGCGCCGCAGACCGTTTCCAAGCAGCTTGTCATGGATATGAGCGATACCTGGTATCCGGAGAAGCCGGTGGTTCCGTATCTGCGCGCGACGCAGGATCGTGTGGTTCTCGAGATCATGCGTGGTTGTATCCGCGGATGCCGTTTCTGCCAGGCGGGCATGGTATACCGTCCGGTGCGCGAGCGCAGCCTGGAGGAACTGAAACGTCTGGCGCGGACGATGCTAAAGAGCACCGGACATGAGGAAATTTCGCTGAGTTCGTTGAGCTCCAGTGATTACACGAAGCTGGAGGGAATCGTCAATTTCCTGATCGACGAGTTTGACGGAAAGGGCGTCAATGTGTCCCTGCCGTCCCTGCGTATTGACGCATTTTCCCTCGATGTCATGAGCAAGGTGCAGGACGTGAAGAAGAGCAGCCTGACCTTTGCGCCGGAGGCGGGCTCCCAGCGTCTGCGTAACGTTATCAACAAGGGTCTGACCGAGGAAAATATTTTAAATGGTTCTGCCGAGGCGTTCAAGGGCGGCTGGAACCGCGTAAAGCTCTACTTCATGCTGGGACTTCCGACTGAGACCGTGGAAGATATGCAGGGCATTGCCGAGCTTTCGGAGAAGGTGGCGGAAGTGTACTATGACACGGTTCCGAAGGAGCAGCGCCACGGCAAGGTGCAGGTAACCGCCAGCACCTCGTTCTTTGTGCCGAAGCCGTTTACCCCGTTCCAGTGGGCGCCGATGTGCACGAAAGAGCAGTTCTTAGAGCGTGCAAGCATCGTCAACCACCGCATGAAGGAGATGTTAAATAAGAAGAGTCTCCGCTATAACTGGCATGAGGCGGATGTGACCGTGCTGGAAGGTGTTCTGGCGCGCGGCGACCGCAAGGTGGCAGCTGTGATCGAGGAGGCGTACCGCAAAGGTGCAATCTACGATTCCTGGTCCGAGTATTTCAACAATGATATCTGGATGAAGGCCTTTGAGACTTGCGGCGTGGACATTGATTTCTATACGACGCGTGAGCGAAGCCTTGATGAAGTGTTCCCGTGGGATTTCATCGACGCGGGTGTGACGAAGGATTTCTTAAAACGTGAGTGGGCGAACGCACAGGCGGAAACGGTAACGCCGAACTGCCGGATGCGCTGTTCGGGATGTGGTGTCCGTAAGTACGGCGGCGGAGTCTGTTTCGAAGAACGGGCATGAGGAAGGAGCGGTCATGAAGATACGAATTAAATTTCAAAAACAGGGAACGGTGCGTTTTATCGGTCATCTGGACGTGATGCGTTACTTCCAGAAGGTGATGCGCCGGGCGGAAGTGGATATCCGTTATAGCGAAGGATTCAGCCCGCACCAGATCATGTCGTTTGCGTCTCCGCTCAGCGTGGGGCTTATCAGCCATGCGGAGTATGTGGATATTGATGTCAATTCCAGCGGAAATTCGACCGGGATGGTGCGCCGCTTAAATGAGGTCAGCGCCGAGGGGCTGGAGGTGCTCAGCTACCGCGAGCTTCCGGAGACGGCAAAGAATGCGATGTCGCTGGTGGCAGCTGCTGATTACACATTCTGGTTTAAAGAGGGATTTGCACCGGAGGACGGCAGCAGTGTAGAAGAATTTTTCGGGAAATTCCTGACATTCTGCAAAAACGAGACAATTCCGTTTGTGAAGCAGACGAAAAAGGGCGAGAGAACCGTGGATCTGCGTCCGCTGATCTGTGAGGCGCGAATCGCGGAGCGGAAAGAGTATGTTCCGGCGATGGTCGCAGACTGGTATCCGGATCTGGAAAATGAGACGGTTGAGGAGGAAAAACAGGCAGAAGGAATCTGTGTCTTCCTGCGCCTCTTATCGGGCAGTGCGGCAAACGGAAAGCCGGAGCAGGTATTGCAGGCATTCTATGAGAGCCTGGGGCTGACCTATCGCCCGTTTGCCATTCAGGTCGAGCGCGAGGAGCTGTATGCGGACGAGGGCGCCGAGGGCACACCGGAGTATGTGCCGCTTGAGGCGTATGGAAGCGAGATTGTGTAAATGCTTCAATGTTCATTAAGAGATGAAATGCGAAGCGCCAGCAAAATCCGGCTGCAGGTAGCGCAAAGTGTGAACGGCAGTAAAAAAGAGAGGAGACGAAGAGTTTGGATCAGTTAATAGTGACAAAATGGAAGGATCGAAGCCTGACGGCGCTCCTCTCGGACGGGCACTGCCGGTCGCTGACGCTGGAATCTGGCGATGAAAGCCTGCTGGGGAATATTTACATCGGCAAGGTAAAAAATGTGGTAAAAAACATCAACGCCGCGTTTATTGACCTCGGCGGTGGAAAAACCGGATATTTCAGCCTGGCGGAAAACCTGGTTCCGCTTTATACAGACGAGCTGAACCAGCTATGTTCATTCGGATATTCTGGAAATTCTGAGAAGAAAGTAAGTCCACGGAAACTAAAAGCTGGAGACGAGCTTCTCGTCCAGGTGTCCCGCGACGCCCTGAAAACCAAGGATCCGTCCGTGACCTGCTGTCTGAATTTTCCGGGTACCTATATGGTTCTGACGGTTGGAAAACCGCAGATCGGATTTTCGGCAAAAATCAAGGATAATGCCTGGAAAGAGAAGGTGCGGGAGGAACTTCTGACACATAAGGATGAGCGGTTTGGACTGATTGTCCGGACGAACGGGGCGTCGGCTTCCATCGAAACACTCTGTGCCGAGACGGAGAAGCTGAAACAGCAGATGGAAGAACTTTTTGCCCGGGCAGCCTGCCGCACCTGTTACAGCCTTTTAGAGCAGGGTACGCCGCCCTATATCCAGAGTCTTAGGGATGCGAAGAAAGGAACCCTTTCGGAGATCATCACAGATGTGCCGGAGTATGCGAAGAAGATTGAGGCATGGCTGGAGGAAGAGAAGGAAGAGGACAAGGAACAAAAAGAAAATCAGACCCAGGCAGATAAAAATGAAAGCATAAAACAGGCGGTTCCGAAATTGTCCCTATATACAGATGAGAACCTTCCATTAATGAAGCTGTACCGCCTGGAATCGGTGCTTAAAAGTGCATCGGATCGCCGTGTCTGGATGAAATCCGGTGGATATCTTGTGATTGAACCTACGGAAGCGTTGACAGTTATCGATGTCAATACGGGGAAATACACCGGCAAGAAGACACCGGCGGAGACCATTCTTAAGATTAATCTGGAGGCGGCGCATGAGGTGGCGCGCCAGCTTTCTCTGCGGAATCTTTCCGGTATTATTATTGTGGATTTTATCGATATGGAATCGAAAGAAGATCAGGAGACGCTGATGCGGACGCTCGGGGAAGAGCTTTCCCGTGACCCGGTCAAAACGATCCTGGTGGATATGACGCGGCTTGGGCTGGTGGAGATCACCCGCAAAAAGGTGCGCCGTCCGCTTCATGAGATTTTGTAGCGGTTGAGTCATAGAATGAAAAACACAAGGAGAAGAAAAGATGTTTGAAAAAGTATTTAAGCTATCCGAGCATCAGACGACCGTAAAGACGGAAGTCATGGCTGGAATTACGACCTTTATGACGATGGCGTACATTCTGGCAGTTAATCCGAGCATCCTCGGATCGACCGGCATGGACCCGACTGCGGTGCTTCTGGCTACGGCTCTGGCATCATTCATCGGTACTGCCTGCATGGCATTTATGGCGAACCTGCCGTTCGTTCTGTCCGCAGGCATGGGGCTCAACGCGTATATGGCGTATACGGTGTGCGCGGGCTATGGCTATAGCTGGCATGTTGCACTGCTGGCTGTATTTGCAGAAGGTCTGATCTTCATCGTGCTGTCTCTGACAAACGTGCGCGAGGCGATCTTCAATGCGATTCCGTTGACTTTAAAGCGCGGTGTGTCCGTCGGTATCGGTCTGTTCATCGCATTTATCGGTCTTCAGAATGCGGGACTTTCAGTAGACTCTTCCACACTGGTAACGATCATCAGCTTCCCGGAAAATTTCCATACCGCGGGTATTTGCGCGCTGCTGGCGCTGATCGGTCTGTTTATCATGGCGGTTTTATACACCTACCGTGTGAAGGGCGCGATTCTGTACGGCATTCTGGGAACCTGGATTCTCGGTATGCTGTGCCAGGTAACCGGCATTTACACACCGGACGTAGAGAATGGTTTCTACACCCTGTTCCCGACCCTGGGAATCACCGATTTCTCCAAACTGGGAGAGACATTTGGTAAATGCTTTACCGTTGACTTCGATGCAGTTGGAATTATCAATTTTATCGTAGTTATTTTCTCATTCCTGTTTGTAGATATTTTTGATACACTTGGTACATTAATTGGTGTAGCAACCAAGGCAGATATGCTGGACGAGGAAGGCCGTCTTCCGGGTATCCGTCCGGCGCTGATGGCAGATGCGATCGCAACTTCCTTTGGTGCGGTATTAGGTACTTCCACAACGACTACCTTCGTTGAGTCTGCATCGGGTGTTGCAGTCGGCGGACGTACCGGTCTGACTGCCCTGGTATCGGCACTCCTGTTCCTGCTTTCCACCCTGTTTGCACCGATTTTTACGGCGATCCCGTCCTTTGCGACGGCTCCGGCATTAATCATGGTTGGTTTCCTGATGGTGGGAACTGTAACCGAAATTCGTTTCGATGAGGACAATATCACCGAGGCAATTCCGGCATATCTGGCAATCATCGCCATGCCGTTGTTCTATAGCATTTCCGAGGGTATTTCCATGGGAATTATCTCTTATGTGCTTTTGAATGTGGCAGCAGGAAAAGCAAAGAAGATTACTCCGCTTATGTATGTGCTGGCGGTACTCTTCGTTCTCAAATACATTTTCCTGTAACAACTTGTAATAATTTAACCCCTGAAAACTTGACGAAAACAGGTTTTCATAATAAAATAGTCTATATCAAAAAAAGTTTTTAAAATTTTTTTGATTAACGTGCAATAAAATGCGTATGCAGCGCATTAACTTATTGAACGGATGAAAATCATTCCCGCGCGGAAGAACGCGGACAGAGACGAACAAAAACAAATCAAGTTACTCGAAATTCCTTGATGCATTACACTCCGTTACGAACTGTCCAAGATTTTCTGCTGGGATCTTTTCGGTATCGGTTGACAACCAGCAACCGATATTGGGTAAAAAGCGCCGGACCTGCTTGCAGTGCCGGCGCTTTTTACTGTACAAAAAAGGGGTAATTTTTATCAGGAATATCTCATTGACATTTTGGCGGGCAGACGGTATAAAGGACAGAGGGTAACTGTTCACAGGCAGGAATTTTCTGAACTGAAAATTCCGTACGATACAGTTCTGGCAGCAGATTTTGCCGATTTGGAATGCGCAGCATCGGCAAAATCCCGTTGCTGGGCACACGTGTGTGAACAGTAACGACAGAAGAGGGAGTAGACTCTGGCGATAGAAACACGCATGGAACCAGTTCTGGGAGGAAAAGTTAAGAAAACATGAAAACAAAACAGCAGGGCGGGTTTCATACGGAGGTGGGATACATATGAAGATAGAAAATGATTTGGGGCGGGACGATATCCGGCGGCTGGTGCTCCGTCTGGCGATTCCTTCGATGCTGGCGCAGTTTATCAATGTGCTCTACAGCGTGGTCGATCGAATCTATATTGGAAATATCCCGGTGATCGGGGAGACGGCGCTTGCGGGCGTCGGCGTCAGCGGACCGATTGTGACGCTGATCTCCGCGTTTGCCTATCTGGTCGGTCTGGGCGGCTCGCCGCTCATGAGCATCCGTATGGGCGAGGGGCAGAATGAGAAAGCGAAAAAGATTCTGGCGAACAGCTTCTGGATGATTGTCGGGTTGTCGGCGGTTCTGACGTTGGTTTTGTTTGTGTTTAAACGTGAAATTTTGACGCGGTTTGGTGTGAGTGAGGCGATTCTGCCGTATGCGGAATCGTATTTTACGATCTATCTGCTGGGAACGGTCTTTGCACTGCTTTCGATCGGAATGAACCAGTTTATTATCTGCCAGGGATTTGCGCGGATTGGAATGATTTCGGTGGCGCTCGGCGCGGTAACGAATATTGTGCTGGATCCGGTGTTTATTTTTGTGCTTGACATGGGCGTGGCGGGGGCAGCGTTTGCCACGGTTTTGTCACAGCTTGCGTCGGCGGTCTTTGTCCTTCGTTTTCTGCGTGGAAACCGCGTGCTTCTGCGGCTTGAATTTGAATGTCCGCAGGTAAAGACAGTCTGTAAGATTGCGCTGATGGGACTGTCGCCATTTTTGATCATCGCATTTGATAATGTGCTGATCATTTCGCTCAATACGGTAATTCAGATGTATGGCGGCGCGGAGGCGGACATGCTTTTGACCTGTACGACAATCGTGCAGAGCTTTATGCTGATCGTGACGATGCCGCTCGGAGGCATTACATCGGGAACGGGGGCGATCCTGGGATTCAATTTCGGCGCGGGACGCCCGGATCGGATCCGGAGCGCACAGAAGTATATCACATTGCTGGCGGTGGTGCAGTGCAGCATCATGTTCCTGTTTTCCCGGACGCTGGCGCAATATTTTGTGTATCTCTTTACGCGCAATGAGTCCTATGTGGAACTGACTGTCTGGGCGATCCGGGTCTACACGATGGGGATTATTCCGCTGGCAGTCCAGTATGAGGTCGTAGATGGATTTACCGGAATGGGTGTGCCGTCGGTGGCGATCTCGCTGTCAATGTTCCGGAAGCTGCTGTACCTGGTCAGCGTGTTCCTGATTCCGGTGTTTGCGGGAGTTGAAAATGTTTTCTATGCAGAAGTGGTATCGGATTTCGGCGGAACGACGGTGTCGGTGATCGTGTATCTTCTTTTGATTGGGCGCATTATGGGGCGCTGTGTAGAGCGCGCTAAATTGAACGGGAAAGCAGTGGAAGCAGACACTTGAAGCGGCGCTTAAAATGGCTGAAAATGTGTGTCAGATAACGTTGTCATCAATCAATAAATGAAAAAAATAATGGATTGACAAACGGATTCTCTGGATCTATAATGCAATACAGATAATGAATGACAACAAAATAACGATATCTTCAGGGCAGGGTGTAATTCCCGACCGGCGGTAAAGTCCGCGAGCGCATGGCGCATGATTTGGTGCAATTCCAAAACCGACTGTATAGTCTGGATGAAAGAAGAGAAAACGTAAATAAAAACGGCGGTGCCGGGAAGCTTCCAGATACACTCCCCCGGATGATGGATATGGCGGATATATACCGCTATGGCAAAAGAGAGAGAAAAGTCATCGAGAATGGATGTAAAAAAATATTTACGATAATTAATATCATGAAAGATATTATAAAATAGAAATTATAAGCCCTGAGATGTGAAAATAAAAGTATTTCACATTTCAGGGCTTTTTTGTTTCAATAGAAAATTGTATCATATGAAACAAAAAACGCTCCGTGAGGATGCACACTTGCGCGAAGCAGAAATATGTCGCAGGCGACCGCATTCGGTGCGAGAATGTGCCTTGGCACATTCTTTTGATAGAAAGGTGGGGAAAAAGATGGAACGAATCCATGTAAAGGTTCCCGGTGAGCAGCTACAGGATCGGGAATATATGAAGCAGGCGTTAGCACTGGCAGAAAAAGGGCACGGATGGGTCAATCCGAATCCGATGGTCGGCGCGGTGCTGGTAAAGGATGGACGCATCATCGGCGAGGGATATCATACACGATATGGACAGCTTCATGCAGAACGGGAGGCATTTAAGAATGCGGCAGAGCGAGGCGAAGAGACGGCGGGAGCAGATTTGTATGTGACGCTGGAACCCTGCTGTCACACCGGAAAACAGCCGCCGTGTACGGAAGCGGTGCTGGCATCCGGGGTGAAGCGCGTGATTGTCGGCTGCACGGATCCGAATCCGGTGGTGGCAGGGCGCGGCATCCGGCTTCTGAGGGAAAAAGGGCTGGAAGTGGTGGCCGGAGTTTTACGCGGAGAGTGTGAACGGCAGAATGAGGTGTTCTTCCATTTCATGCGGACGAAACTTCCGTTTACGGTGCTGAAATACGCGATGACACTCGACGGAAAGACAGCGACGGTGTTGGGTAAATCCCAGTGGATCACGGGCGAGGCGGCGCGGAAGCGGGTGCATGAGGACCGCGGGCGTTATATGGCGATTCTGACTGGCGTTTCGACGGTGCTGGCGGACAATCCGCAGCTGACCTGCCGGATTCCGGGAGGGAAAAATCCGATCCGGGTGATTGCAGATACGAAGCTTCGGACGCCGCTTTCATCGACCGTGGTACAGACCGCGCGGGAGACACCGACCTGGATTGTGACGGCGGTATCGGATGCCGGAAGAAAGAAAGCATATGAGGACGCCGGCTGTCGTGTTTTAAGTGTCCCGGCAAAAGAGGGAGAACTGGATTTGCAGGCGATGATGCAGCGGCTGGGCGAGGAAAAAGTGGACAGCGTGATGGTCGAGAGCGGCGGGACGCTGGCATGGTCGTTTTTAAAGGCAGGGCTTGTGAACCGGGTGCAGGCCTACATTGCACCGAAGATTTTCGGAGGGGCAGGCGCCCCGACCCCGGTGAGGGGAACCGGTGTGGATGCGCCGCCGGAGGCATTTCTTCTTAAAAAGCCGGAGGCAGTGTGGCTGGGAGAGGATCTGCTGCTGGAATATGAGGTGTCCGGTCAAGATGCATGAGGCGGTGTTAGAACGGGAAAAAATCGCTGATTTGAAAAGGAGAAAAGATGTTCACAGGAATCATAGAGGAAGTGGGAAGGATCCGTGCGATTGAGCGCCAGGCAGTCTCGGCACGGCTGACGGTTGCTGCGTCCAAGGTGCTCTCGGATGTTCATCTGGGCGACAGCATTGCGGTCAACGGTGTGTGTCTGACGGTCACGTCATTTGGGAGAGATTATTTCTGTGCGGATGTAATGCATGAGACGCTGAACCGTTCGTCCCTGGGGGCGCTGGGTGTCAAAAGCCCGGTCAATCTGGAGCGGGCGATGCTGGCGGGCGGACGGTTTGGCGGACATATCGTCTCCGGTCACATCGATGGAACTGGAACCATCCGGGATGTGCGCCGGGACGGAAATGCCGTCTGGTATACGATTCAGGCCCCAGAACCGATTCTGCGGCTGATTGTGGAAAAAGGATCGATCGCGATCGACGGAATCAGCCTGACGGTCGCACGGGTGGATCACGTATCATTTTCCGTTTCCATCATCCCGCATACACTGCAGGAGACAGCGCTTGCGTTTAAGAGGGCAGGCGATATCGTCAATCTGGAAAATGACTGCATTGGAAAGTATGTGGCGAAGCTGATGGGAGTAGAAGAAGAGGATAAGGCAGGAAAGGGCATGACAAGAGAATTTCTGCAGCGATATGGATTTTAATAGAGGAGGAGAACAATGAAGCAGTTTGATACAGTTGAAAAGGCTCTGGACGAGCTGAAACAGGGACATTTAATCCTGGTTACGGATGACGAGGATCGCGAAAACGAAGGCGATCTTATCTGCGCGGCAAGTTTTGCCACGACAGAAAATGTCAATTTCATGGCGACGCATGCGAAGGGCTTAATCTGTATGCCGATGAGCGCAGAAATCTGCCGGAAGCTGCAATTCCCACAGATGGTGATGGATAACACGGATAACCATGAGACGGCGTTTACCGTATCGATCGACCATAAAACGACGACCACCGGTATTTCTGCCGAGGAGCGCGGTATTACGGCGCGCGCGTGCGTGGATCCGGACACAAAGCCGGAGGATTTCCGCCGTCCGGGACATATGTTTCCGCTGATGGCGAAGAAAAACGGCATTCTGGAGCGCAACGGTCACACAGAGGCGACGGTAGACCTGATGCGGCTTGCAGGGCTGCCGGAATGCGGTCTGTGCTGCGAGATCATGCGCGAGGATGGAACGATGATGCGGTCGGAAGAATTATTTGCGATGGCAGAACAATGGGGTCTGGCGATGATTTCCATTAAACAGCTGCAGGAGTACCGCAAGAGACATGAAAAGCTGGTCGAGTGTGTGGCAGAGACGCGGATGCCGACGAAATACGGCGAATTCCGCGCGTATGGCTACCTGAATCTCTTAAATGGAGAACACCATGTGGCACTCGTCAAGGGCGATATCGGAGATGGGAAAGATGTACTCTGCCGCGTGCATTCGGAGTGCCTGACCGGCGATGCATTTGGTTCCCTGCGGTGTGACTGCGGACAGCAGCTTGCGTCGGCGATGACCCAGATTGAGAAAGAGGGACGAGGCGTTCTCCTTTATATGCGGCAGGAGGGACGCGGCATCGGGCTTTTAAATAAGCTGCGCGCCTACAAGCTGCAGGATGGCGGCATGGATACGCTGGATGCGAACCTGGCGCTGGGATTTAAGGGCGATCTGCGGGAATACTACATTGGGGCGCAGATTTTAAAGGATCTGGGAATCAAGACGCTGCGTCTTCTGACCAATAACCCGGATAAGGTATATCAGCTTTCGGATTTTGGCATGGAAATCAAGGAGCGCGTGCCGATTCAGATGGAGGCAACGCCGTATGATGGATTTTACCTGAAAACGAAGCAGGCGCGGATGGGACATATTTTGAATTTTAAATAGAAAAAGTGACAGGCGAAAATAGATCGTCGGAAAGGATGGTACTTATGCGTACATTTGAAGGAAACGTAGTAGCGGAAAATAATATGAGGATCGGAATTGTGGCGGCACGATTCAATGAGTTTATCACCTCGAAACTGGTTGCAGGCGCGCAGGATGCGCTGCGTCGTCACAATGTCTCGGAGGAGGATGTAGATGTTGCGTGGGTTCCAGGTGCTTTTGAGATTCCGCTGATTGCGTCGGAGATGGCGAAGTGCGGAAAGTATGATGCGGTGATCTGCGTGGGTGCAGTTATCCGTGGAAGCACAAGCCATTATGATTATGTGTGCAGCGAGGTTTCGAAAGGAATCGCACAGGTTTCTCTGGCAAGCAGCGTGCCGGTTATGTTCGGTGTGCTGACGACGGATACGATCGAGCAGGCGATCGAGAGAGCGGGAACAAAGAGCGGAAATAAGGGATTTGACTGCGCGATGGGAGCAATCGAGATGGTGAATTTGCTGCGGGAGATCCGGAAGTAAAAATAATCAGGTAATCGGGCATCGAAAAAGCCAGGACTGCGGAATGCTGCAGCCCTGGTTTTTTGTCTTAGGAAAATTCGTCCATGCGCCAGGTTTTGGTGTTACCTGTTTTTGTTTGCTATCATGTTACTCTGTTTTCAACAGCCCCTGTTCCGTATAATATTTCTCAGCTCCCGGATGCAGCGGAATAGGAAGCTGGCTGCATATATATTCCGGATCAGATAAGTTACTTAAGGAGGGGTGGGCGCTGATCAGTTCTTCACGGGATTCGTCGAGAATCTTGGTGATGGTGTAGACCAGCTGTTCGTCCATGGATGCGTCCACGCAGAGAAGGCATTTGATTCCGAAGGTTTTCAGTGTCTCGGTTTGTCCCGGATAGGTACCGGCTGGGACGGTGGCGCGGACGTAGAAGGGGCTGGCTGCAAGAATTTTTTGCAGTTCTTCGTCAGTGTACTCCAGCAGGCGGCAGGGCGTCTGGCTGGCCAGGTCGGTCAGGCTGTGGACCGGGATTCCGGCGAAGCTGTGGACGGCGTCGAGTTTACCGTTTAAGACAGAGTCCACGCTGGCGGAGAAGCTGTAGTTTTCAAGGGCAGTGTTGGCAATATTGAGCCCGGCTGCCTTGAGAGCGGTGCGGGCGGAAAGCTCCGTGGTGGATCCTTCTGGTCCGACGGCAATGTGGTGTCCGGCGAGTTCATGAACGTAGGAGATATGCTCGGATTCCGGCGCCATCCAGGTGGACAGGCTTGAATAGACGGCCCCGATCGCCCGCAGGGATTCGACCGGATGACCGGAAAATTCGTCCGTTCCCTGATAGGCGGAAAATGCCACATCGCCGCTGACCAGTCCCATATCAAATTGTCCGTTTTTGATATTTTCCACGTTCGTGTAGGAACCGTTGGAGGCGCTTAAATTGACCTTGAGCTGTTCATCATGTCCGCTTAAAACAGAGGCGATGGCACTGCCAACCGGGTACATGGTTCCGCCGCTGTCGGCAGTTCCGATGGTCAGAACGTGCAGCTCTTCGTCTGCTTCGTTGGGATGGTCGTTGACCCGCGCATCTGCGGAGGTGCTGCCGGAACAGCCGGAAAGTCCGAGCAGGAAGGTAAGAAGCATCATTGGTGCCAATTTTACCAGTTTTTTTATTTTCATAGATCTCACCTTTTCGTAGTTTATCAGTATATAGAAAAAAACGCAGCGGTTCTGTCGAATGCTGCCTTAGCGATTAAAAGAATATTAAAACTCTATAAAAGTATAACATAAAAAACAGTGATAAGACAAGACCAAGGAAGAGGAAAATATAAATGTAACTGTTCACAGGTAGGCACTTTTGGAACCGAAAGTGCCGTAAGAAAACGTGGTGGCAGCAGGAATTTGCCGTATTTAAATGCGAAGCCACGGCAAATTCCGTTACTGGGCACGTATGCGTGAACAGTAACAAAAAAGAGCGTCCGGTTTATGTGGGGGAACCGGACGCTCTTCTTTCAGGTTACATTTTCAATTGAGCTTTAGGTATGTTGTTATATAAAAGATGTCTTATATGAAGTGTTCCTATCTCGTCTCAGTGATTATTTTGTAATCAGGCTGGAGAAGATGGAAAGGAAAATCGGGTTGTAAATATCGTCGATGATAACTGCGAAGGACGGATACAGAACCCAAGCAACGGTGTGCCATCCATACTGATCCATAACGGCTTTCTCGTTTGCTACTGCGTTCGGACCTGAACCACAGCCCCATCCACAGTTACCAGCTGCCATAACAGCTGCACCGTAATCGCGGCCAAATACGTTGAAGGATACGAAGATTGCAAAGAGTGCCATCAGGATAGCCTGTGCAAGGAGGATGATACCCATCTGACCAGCTACCGGAGCCAGCTTTGTGATATCGATGGTCATCAGAACCAGTGCCAGGTAGAGTTCCAGGAACATATGCTCGATAGCGTCGATCTCCGGAACCGGGAATTCGATACCAGCTGCATCCATGATGTTTCTTGCGATAGCACCTGCGAACAGACAGCCGATGAATTTCGGCATCTCGATCATTGGGATGTTGTCTAACAGGCAGTAGATCGGCATACCAAGTGCTGCTACAAGCAGAGACAGGGCAAATGCTTTGATCATACGGGTGTTGTTAAGAACAGCTGCTGAACCTGCTTTTGCGGATTCCGGTCTGTCGTTCGGGTCAGATTTCAGACCGTGACGGGAAATCAGGAAAGCTGCAACCGGGCCACCGATTAAGGAACCCATGATGTTGCCCATAGTACCGGCTGCTACACCGACTGTGGTTGCATCCGGAGCACCCATGTTCTCGAAGATAGGACCAAATGCAGAAGCAGTACCAACACCGCCGGACATAGCTGAGGAAGAACACTGCAGAGCCAGAAGCGGATGAAGACCGATAGCGCTGCCTACCAGGTAACCAACGACATCCTGTAAGGTAATCAGGACACAGGCTGCAACTGCGATTGCGATACAAAGCTTTCCGCCTGCATGCTTTAACATCTTGTAGCTGAAGCCGAAACCTACGCACAGGAAGAATAAGTTCTGGCATAAGTCTTTCACGATTTTTGCATCAAAGGAAAAACCGATGATTCCGGAACCCTTGATGATAGATACAACAACAGAAAAGATGATACCGGAAATAACCGGAGCCGGTATTGCATATTTTCTGAGCAGGGCGCTGTGAGCGACAATCGCGCGTCCTAAGAAGATAACGATGGCTGCGAAACCAAGTGTGGTCAGATACTCGAACTGGAATGTAGCAATCGCACCGTCCGCTGCCGGTGTGTAAGTTCCAAAGTACCCCATAATGTGTTCTAACATAGAACTTCCCTCCATTCTTTTTTAAGAATTTGTTTATTTCTTTTATAAGCAGTTTATAAGATTGAAAAAGGGAAGTCAATTTATGTAATTTTAAATACAGTTTTGTAAGTATTGTAAATAAAAATGACTATAAGAAAGCGACTGCAGTATAGATACGGTTCTATGATGAATCTGTACAGCTGTAGCCGCGAAAAGGCAGGAAAAACCTGTATATTGCTGGAAAACGAAGTGGCTCTTATTTTCCGGAATATCGTAACTGTTCAGTACCTTCACAGTCACGCGCAAAAATCCATTAAAAATTGCCT
>ERZ791809.127-NODE-127-length-65804-cov-131.839998_pt1 | contig 65804 bp, 54 predicted proteins | sample MGYA00509946_ERZ791809 | MGnify/ENA primary metagenome ERZ791809 (study PRJEB30046, sample SAMN00791993) | human gut metagenome | study: EMG produced TPA metagenomics assembly of the A metagenome-wide association study of gut microbiota in type 2...
GGTCGGTCTTCATGTAGCTGAGCATGTCGTTCATCCAGCCCATGTTCCACTTGAAGTTGAAGCCCAGTCCCCCATCGGCAGCCGGCTTTGTGACCAGCGGCCATGCCGTGGATTCCTCGGCGATCATCATTTTATAGGGATACCGGCCCAGAATGGCGGTATTCAGCTTTTGCAGGAAGGCGATGGCCTCCAGATTTTCCTTGCCGCCCTTGACATTCTGCTCCCATTCGCCGTCCTTGCGGTTGTAGTCGAGGTAGAGCATACTGGCCACGGCGTCCACGCGCAGACCGTCCACATGATAGCGATCCACCCAGAACATGGCGCTCGACAGCAGGAAGCTCTCGACCTCCTTCATGCCGTAGTTAAAGACCATCGTGCCCCATTCCTTGTGCTCACCGCGGCGGGGGTTGGGGTCCTCATAACAGGGGGCACCGTCAAACATGTACAGGCCGTAGCCGTCCTTCGGGAAGTGAGCGGGGACCCAGTCCAGAATGACGCCGATGTCCGCCTGATGCAGCTTATCCACCAGAGTCATGAAATCCTTGGGGGTGCCGTACCGGCTGGTGGGCGCAAAATAGCCCGTGACCTGATAGCCCCAGCTGCCATCAAACGGATATTCGGTGATGGGAAGCAGCTCTACATGGGTGTAACCCATCTCCTTGATGTAGGGGATCAGCTCCTCGGCCAGCTCGGCATAGTTATACGGGACGCCGTTCTCGGGGTCCTTCATCTTCCAGCTGCCGACCTGCAGCTCATAGATAGACATCGGGCTGTTGATCACATCCCGCTTTTGCTCATCCTTGATCCATGCGGCATCGCCCCACTCATAGCCCTCAATATCGTAAACCTTGCTGCCGTTGGAGGGGCGGGTCTCGGTATGGAAGGCATACGGATCAGCCTTATAGACCAACTCATCCGCCGGGGTGGTGATGCAATATTTGTAAACATCAAACTGCTTGATGCCGGGTACAAAGCGCTCCCAGATGCCGTCCGTTACCATCTCCATCGGATGCTCGCCGGGCGTCCAGCTGTTGAAGTCGCCCACAATGGAAACGGCCTTGGCATGCGGTGCCCAGACGCGGAACACCGCGCCGGCCTCCCCGTTCTGCTCACACAGATGGGCGCCAAAGTAGCGGTAAGCCTCCTGATTGTTGCCCTGCTTGAACAGATAAATGGGCAGATCGGAGCTTTTTGGCGTTTCTTTGCGCTGTTTCAACATAATCTCCCCTTTTGGCGGTGCTGTACCGGGTACAATGCACCGACTTTGTATGATCTCTGTATCTATATTACATGTTTCATGCGGGAATTTCAAGGGTTTTTGTGTAATATTCCGCTAAAATTTTCGTATGTTGCCTGTTCGTTTTGTACAAGTTCGACATATATCGAGGTGTTTTTCGTACAGCTGTACAAAAAATTCCCCTGCAGGGTGTTTTTTACACCCTGCAGGGGATTTGTACAAAATACTTCTTTATGCGCCGTAGATATAATAAGGGTTCTCGCCGCTGTACACGCTGCGGCGGTTCCAGACGGTATGGGTGGCCAGATACTCGGCCCATGCATGATAGCCCGCCGCATTAAAATGCACGCCGTCCTTGGTGGCATAGTCATCGATCTGGCTGCCGTCCGCCGTGTTGGTCAGGGCCTCCCGGATATTAACATAGTAACAGCCCTTGCGCAGCGCCATATTGGCAAGCAGATCGTTGACGGTGGCGATGCGCTGGTTGTCCAGCCCCGGCTTGGAAGCTGCGACCGTCTCCTGCACGCCGGGGATGGCCTGAATATAAAGAATGACGCCGGGGTTGAGCTGCTCACGCAGCATGTCGATCAGGCGCTCATAGTAGGCAATGAAGCTGTCCTCACTGCCCTGCACAACCAGATTGTTGGTGCCGACCAGAATATACAGATAGTCCGGCTGGCTGGCCGCGATGGTCTCCATCGGGGTCTCGGTCGCGCCGGTGACAGCGTTCTTGACGCTGACATTGTTGACAAAGGTCTGCACGCCCGCGCTGACATAGGTTGCATAATGCGCATTGTGGTAGCCTGTGTCATAGATGCCGAGGCCGGAGGCAATGCTGTCCCCCGCAAAGGTCACGGTGTTGAAGTAGTCCTTCGTCACCGTGCCCAGCATCGGGACCGCCACCATCCGGTGGTCGGTGTTCAGGAACTCCGTATCTATAGTCTGGGCGACCGACTCGGACTTGTCCCACGCGGCGGTATCCACGCTCTGCACAAGGCGCTGCGGCTCGGCGATGGGCTGCTGGGTCGGTGCGGCCGTAGGGGCCATCGTAGATTCCGCCGTCGCAGTCGGCTGTGCCGCGGCGCTGTCTGCCTCCTGCGGTGCCGGGGTGCCGTTATCACGGAACCAGTAAAACCCGGCCCCTGCGCAGAGCAGCGCCAGAAGCACGATCAGGGCCAGAAACAATTTCCGCTTGCGCCGCTTACCGGCAACCTCACTGCGGTAGGTATAAAAATCAGCCATAAAAGCCTCGCTTCTCTTTTCCTAAAAACTATACACTGTTATTATACGCCACAAAGCCCCCGCGCACAAGAGCCGCGAAAATGTTTTACAAATTTGTAAACCGGAATTGTAGCAAAAATTAGCTTGACGCACCCCCGTGCTGCCCCTATAATATAAGTAAGAGTATGCGTGACCATCAGTCACAGAACGGAGGTCCTGCCCCATGGCATGGATGATCGTATGCGACAGCTCCTGTGAGATCCGCGAGCTGCAAAACCCTGCACCCGGTGTGCAGTTTGCCCTTGCACCGTTTAAGATCCGCGTTGGCGAGCGGGAATATGTTGACCTGCCCACGCTGAACACCCAGCAGATGCTGCAGGCCATGACCGACTACAACGGCGCCAGCACCACCGCCTGCCCCAGCCCGGAGGAATGGGCCGAGTATTTCCTGCTGGCGGACAATGTCTTTGCTTTCACGATCAGCAGCAACCTGTCCGGCAGCTACAACGCCGCCATTGCTGCGCGTGAGATGGTGCTGGAGGAGCATCCTGAGAAAAACATCTTCGTGCTGGACACGCTGAGCTGCTCCGGCGCGCTGGCCGGTGCAGCCGAGCTTGCCAACAAGCTGATCGGCGAAAACCAGACCTTTGAGGACATCTGCTTTGCGCTGCAGAAGTTTGTCGAAAGCACCCATATCCTGTTTGCTCTGGCCAGCTTTGACAATCTGGCCAAAAACGGCCGCGTCAGCAAGGTGGTCGGCTTTATTGCAGGCCGCCTGAATATGCGCGTGCTGGGCCGCCGCACATCCGAAGGGCGCATTGACTTCTATTTCAAGACCCGCGGCGAGACCCGCGTGCTGGCAAAGATTCTTGAGCAGATGGTCGAGGACGGCTACGACGGCGTACACCCGGTATTGATCAGCGAGTGCGGCAACCAGACCGCTGCCCAGCTGCTGTACCACGGCATTGAGGCCAAGTGGCCCGGCGCGCCGGTGCGCATCGTCCCCTGCTCCGGTCTGTGCAGCTTCTACGCACAGAATCAGGGCATTATTATCACCTATTGAGGCAAAAACATACCGCCGTGCATGGATTTGCACGGCGGTTTTTGTTTTGTTGGCTTCCCCCTTGGGGGAAGCTGTCAGCGGCCCTGACCGCTGACTGATGAGGGGCAGGTGTACGGCCATCATCCGTTGGCGGGATATAACATATACCCGCCCCCTCATCCGGCCTCAGGCGGGGCCTCGGCCACCTTCCCCCGCCCGCGGGGGAAGGCATTCTTATTCCGGCAGCCGCTCCTTCACGAACTCCAAAAATGCCTGCGCAGCGGGGGCGAGATTTTCCCCGCAGGCAAGGCCGATTTCCATCATCTGGTGGGGCGCCATCGGGCGTTCGACCACGCCGGGGTAGCCCGGCTGGTGGTTGATGGCATTGTTGACGCTGATACCCAGCCCCGCCGAGACCATGGCGTAGGTAGCCGTAATATCCATCGTGGAATACCGGGCATCGGGGCGCGCCTTGATCTTGTCGAAAATCAGGGTGATGTCCGTCTCCATGCCGGGGTAACTCTCGATGAAGGGCTCAGTTTTCAGGTTCTCTACCGGGATAGCCTCCTGCGCGGCCAGCGGGTGGCTCTTGGGCAGCAGAACCATAAGCTCATCCTGCCGGATGGGCAGCCAGACCGGCAGATCGTCACGGTGGCTGATCAGGCAGAAGTCAGTGCGGTGATCGAGCAGCATCTCAGCCAGTTCGCTGCTGGTGCCGTTCACGATCTTGATGACCACGCCGGGATGCCGGGTGCGGAAGGCCGCCATCATCTGGGTGACCCACTCATAATAACAGTTGTATGCCGTGCCGATAACGATCGTGCCGCAATCCGCGCCGCGCACCTTGGCCGCGATCTGCTCCAGACGCTCCTGCGCAAAGAGCAGCTCACGCACGGACGGCAGCAGCTGGCGGCACTCCTCGGTGGGCTGCACGCCGCTTTTGGCGCGGTAGAGCAATGAAAAGCCAAGTTCCTTCTCCAGCGTTGCCACGCTGCGGCTGATGCCGGAGACGGTAAAGCCCATCTCCTCCGCCGCAGCGCGCAGGCTGCCTCGGTCGATTGCTTTCAATAAGATCTGCCAGCGTTCTGTGTCCATTCTGCACCTCATATGTTGCTTTAGTTGCAATCCTGTAAAAACCATGTTTCGTTTTCATCAATCATAGTGCAGTTTTCTGCTTTTGTCAAGCCGGAAAGTAAAAAGGCTCCCTGCGGGTAGTGGCGCATAAGACAGGTTTATAAGGTTTAGAGAGAACAGCGTGGCGGAAGTCACGCTGTTCTGCTTTTTGATGCGTGAGTGAGCATTTCGGCAATGATGCTCTCCGGCAGGAAACCAATGCAGGCAAGGCTGATATGCACATCCTGCACTCGCTGCCCGCTGCTCTTATCCGGCGCGGAAACATAGACCCTGTTCACAAGATCATGCAGCACAGCGGGCGTCAGTTCCTGCAAGTTGGGATATTTCTTCGCCCGGAGGATGAACTGCTCAATGCTGTCGGCTTCTTCCTCCTGCTGGGCAATCTCCTGTTCCAAAAGCTGCATTTTCTCCGTCAGCTCTGTTTGCTCATTTTCATAGTCGGCGGACAGCTTTTCAAATCGGCTATTATTGCATTTCTGGAAAGCACAGATTTTGAAGGCGCGCTGCGCACGGCGGTGTCCCACGGCGGCGACAGCGACACTCTCGCCGCCATTACTGGCAGCATTGCTGAGGCGCTCTACGGCGTGCCGGAGGAACTGCGGCATGAGTGCCGCAAACGTCTGACGCCGGAGCTGGCGGCGATTTTGCGCCGGTGTGAAAGCGCGCTTTACAACGAAAAAATCTGTGGTAGAATTTGAAATGGAAAACAAAATAAGGAGGGGCTTCCATGGCAATTTTGAACTTTTCCGATGTGCTTAAAAATGTAGGGCTTGACCCGAAAGATGTCAAGCTGATCCGTCATGCATTATCTGACGAACGTTTCAGAGAATGTTATAAACACGGTATGGCGCACGAATATACACAGCACCAAAAAGACGGGTTCAGCAAAGGATATTCCTACTGGATCACATTCATCAGCGATGGCGGTACATACGCGAGACTGCACTCTTGTTATCGTGTCAATAGTTCTGTGCCTGATACACCGGATGTATGCCCTGCCGGATTACCTAAATGTGAAGCCACGGAATACCGTGGCGAAATGGCGTTTTTTGATTTGCAATATGTGGATTTGCTGAAAGAGTACGAGGGAAAGCTGGTGATTGACTGGGGCGGGTCAGCTCGGATGTGGCATCAAAAAGCTACCACCGAAAAGCCCATCGTGGCAATTGAGTCAAAGAACCAGAAGCCTTTTGTGGGATTTGAAAATCTTATTCTATCCTTCGATAAACTAAAAGAAGTTGTCGAAAACGATACGGACTATGAGCTGTGGCAGGCGGCCATGGCTGCGGTCAATGCGGTCTATCTGATTGTGGACACCAAGACGGGAGACAGATATGTCGGCTCGACCTATGGCTATGACGGCCTGCTGGGGCGTTGGTCTGTCTACGTCGCTACGGGCGGTCACGGAAACAACAAGGGAATGATCAGTCACTTGAAGTCTGCAAATCATAGCTGCCGCGATTTGCAGTTTTCAGTGTTGCAGGTTTTGTCCAAGGCACTTCCAGACAATCAAATCATTGATGCAGAGGACCTTTGGAAGAAAAAGCTGCTGACCTATGAACCATTCGGAATGAATCAGAACTAATCTTCCTTGCAGCATCCTCTGGATAATATATAGTTCTCACTTTCCTTTGGCAAAGCGACTGTTTCAGCCCGCTTTTCAAGTAGGGCGGCAAATCCCATCAAGCGCCCTCCGGAAGACGCGTGGCGGCAAAAAATCAGCCATAATCAACCTTTAAAACAGCAAAAAAGCAAAGGGGCATGTGTCTTAACGGCACATACCCCTTTTTGTCAGCAATCCTTGTCCGGCAACTGCCATATTATTTGTTTCGTGAAACCTGTTTTATGGACAGCTCCCCGCAGGGAGCCTTTTCCGTGTTATGTGCGGTTTTCCCGTTCCTGCTTGCGCTTTGTGCGCTCTAACAGGGCGGCCTTCTGCTTATCCCATTTGGCGTCATACTCCGGGGTGGCAGCATCCAGACAGCGGCCGAAGCTCCAATGCAGGCCGTCACGGCGGCTCAGCTTGAAGCGCAGATACCAGTGCCCGCAACAGGGGCAGCTGCTGCGGGTGAAATACCCCGTGTTGCCGCGCTTGAGCCATACCTCGTCGTTTGTCAGCGGTGCGCCGCACTTGGGGCAGTTTGCCTTGTACAGCTCCGGCAGATTGCGGTAATCATCATGCTCCAGCCGGTTCATGAACAGCTGCACATCACAGCCTGTTTTTTCACTGCCGAGCAGCGCCTCGGTCAGCAGCTCCTCCTCCGTCGGGTAGGTGGCAAGCCCTTCGGCCAACGGCAGCTTGCGGCAGATCTTGGCCGTGTACAGCGCATCATCGAGCGCATTGTGGAAGGGCTCCACCTTGGGGATGCCCAGCCGGTCAACCACGCTTTCCAGCGTCAGGCCCTCGCCCTCCCTGCGGGGGTAGGCCTGCAGGAAGATCCGCTGCAGGTCATACCAGCGGTCCGGCCAGTTTTCGTCCAGCCCGACCAGAAAGAGATTCTGCTTCAGCACCGGCACATCATCAAGACCCCACTCGGCCAGCTCGGCGTCCGGCCCGGCCCAGTCAAGGAATTTCTGCAGGCCCTCCCGCATCGGCAGACCCGCGTCCAGATCTCCTTGGGACAGGCCGGTGACCTTGGCGATATGGTGCTGCAGCTTGCGGAAGATGCGCGGCCTTAGGTTGACCTCAAAGGTATCCAGTACATCGCCGCGCGCATTGATGCGGACCGCACCAATCTGAATGATCTCACCGCGCAGCGTCAGCTCTGCACCGTGATAGAGGAAGGTTTTCGGCTGATAGCCGATGTTCCATTCCAAGTCGAAAACGATCAGATTCACAGGTCAGTTCTCCTCTAAAATAAACTTCTCGACCGCAAGGCCCACGCCGTCATGGTCGTTGTCGGCGGTCAGCCAGTCTGCTGCGGCCTTGACCGGGGCCTGTGCATTGCCCATGGCCACGCCCAGACCCGCCAGACGGATCATCGGCAAATCATTCCAGCCGTCACCACAGGCCATCAGATTGGCGGGGGTCAGCCCCTTGGCACGCAGCAGAATCTCCAGCGAGGTATCCTTGCCCACACCCAGCGGCATCGTTTCAATAAAGAAGGGCTGGCTGCGGCAGATGGACAGCTTGCCGGCAAATTCCTGCTGCATCAGCTCCTCGACATGGGGCATATCCGCCGGGTCGCCGGTCAGCAGCAGCTTGTTGATCGGGTGGGTCACCTCAGCGGGGAGGTTCTCGACCTGCCGCACGGGAATACGATTGATGCGAGCCTCCTCCTGCACATAGGGGCTGGCGGGGTCCTCGGTCACAATGCCGTTTCGGTCATAGGTCAGCGGCACGACATTCCAATACCGGCTGAAGGTGCAGACCGGCTCGATGAGCTCCGCCGGGAAGGCGTACTGCACAAGCGTTTCCCCGGTCTTGCAGTCGATGATCTTACCGCCGTTGTAGCTCAGGATACAGCCGCCGTATTTTTCCAGCTCCAGCTCCTTAGCCAGCGGCTCAATGCCGACCGTGGGACGGCCGCTGGCCAGCACGATACAGACGCCCCTTTGCGCCGCTGCCTGCAGGGCCGCTTTGGTGCGCGGCGTGATGATTTTATCGGTGTTGGTCAGTGTGCCGTCAAGGTCCAGTGCCAGAATTTTATATTGCATGGTGATTCCCTCGGATGCAGATTGCAGATTTGTGTATATTGTACTCTAAAATTGGGGATTATGCAAGCGTCTTGCCTTTCCTTGTGGGGCTGCGCCCGCAGGCGCGTGTCGGAGCGCAACCGCCGTAGGCGGCTCTTAGCGCGTAGACTGAAAGCGGCCCCGCAGGGCCGGATGCGGGGCATGTTTGCCATTTTTACCCGTTGGTGGGATACCATGGCAGGGTCGGCCCTCATCAGTCAGTGGTCGGAGCCACTGACAGCTTCCCCCGCGGGGGGAAGCTTTTTTGTTCAAGATTAGCTATTTCTAACGCATTGACAAAGATTCTTCCGCATGCTACACTATTTAAAGCAATAAGGGAGTAGTCAGCGCGGGGTGGAGCAGCCGCCGCGCAGTTCTGCCAACACAATGAGCTATAGGGCTCTGGCTTAACTTTAAACGATGAGACTTATCTGCCTGTAACAGGGCAGATAGGTCTTTTTTTATGCCGTTTCCTGACACTTCCTGACAAAACGGAGGAATATGCCATGACTTTATTTGACTTGATCCTGATTGCCGTCAGCCTCTCGATGGACGCATTTGCCGTTTCGATCTGCAAGGGGCTGTCTGTCCGCAGGGTCAGCCTTACCCACGCCCTGACCTGTGGGCTTTGGTTTGGCGGTTTTCAAGCGCTGATGCCCGCGCTGGGCTATTTCCTCGGCGACCGGTTTTCGACGCTGCTGACAAAGTTCGGCCCCTGGATCGCCTTTGTGCTGCTGGCGCTCATCGGTGCCAACATGGTCAAGGAGAGCTTCGGCGGGGACGAGCAGCTGGACGATGACTATTCCGCCAAGGCGATGCTGCCGCTGGCGATCGCCACCAGCATTGATGCCTTTGCTGTCGGCGTCAGCTTTGCCGCCATGCAGGTAGATATTCTGCCCGCTGCCGGGCTTATCGGCATCATCACCTGCCTGCTGTCCGCTGTCGGCGTCAAGGTGGGCGCGATGTTCGGCGACAAATACCGCGCCCCCGCCGAGCGCATCGGCGGTATCGTTCTGATTTTGATTGGCATCAAAACGCTGCTGACCGGGCTGGGGGTACTGTAAAATCACCGCCCCTGCAGCCTTAGCGTAAACGCCTGTCTGCCGTGCTGCATACCCAAACAAAATGCTCATATACAGTAAAAAAGCGACAACACAAAATGAGAACACCGAACCCCTCTATTCTGTATAAAAGTGGAGCAGCAACACGAAAATGTTGCTGCTCCATTTTCATACCCCTTAAATAATTTCCTTGAACCTGCTTGACTCATATTACGGTTAGTGATATATTTATTACAGTAACCGTAATATGGAGGTTGGACTATGAGAGACAATGCAAAAAGTGGCGCACTTACAGAAGTGACCTTTTATATTTTACTCTCTCTTTATACACCAAAGCACGGATACGCCGTTATGCAGTTTGTTGAAGAAAAAACGGGCGGGCGGCTTTCGTTAGGAGCAGGCACTTTATATGGAGCGTTAAACTCTTTGCAGGACAAGAAGTGGATTGAGCCTTATGGAGATAGTGAGGGAAGAAAAAAAGAATATCACATTACAGCACAGGGAAAAGAAATTGCAGAAAAAGAGCTTGCAAGACTAAATGAACTTGTAAGTGTTGCAAGTGAAATTATTGGAGGTGCAGTATGAGTAAAAAATGTTATCGGTTTTTTGGTGGATTGCTAAATATGCAGGAAAAATGGCTAAACAAAATGTCTGAAAATGGTTATCGACTTGTTCGGACAGGAAAACTGTTATACGAATTTGAGAAATGCAAGCCCGATGAAGTGACCTATTGCGTAGAGTTTATTGGAGAAAAATCAAAAGAGAGTTCAATAGACTATGCTAACTTTTTGAAGGATATGGGATATCAGGTGTTTTTCAAAAATATCAATCTAAACTATTCTGTTGGAAAAATTCGTTGGCGCCCATGGGCAGAAAGGGGCGGTCGTATTGCAACAAACACAACAACTTTTAATCGAGAAATATTGATTGTAGAAAAAACAAATGATGGAAAGCCTTTTGAACTCCATACCTCTTATGACGATAAAGAAAAATATTATCGCAACTTACGCAATCCGTGGCTATTTCTACTGCTCATGTTTGCACTATTCGCCGTTGCAATGCAATCTATAAGCTTTGGTATTTTTGCGTTGATTTCTATAATTCCTGGCAGTATATATCAAATACAGATAATGAAAATCCGGAAGGAAGCCAAGACACAGGAATGGTGAGGAAATAAATAGCAAACCCAGCTGAGCCTGTCAACGGTCAAGATGAACGGCACAAATGCGCCGCCGTTGACCGCCTTGCCCGTCTTTGTTGTTCGGTAATCAAGAGGCTGACAGCACAAAATCCCCACGCCGGGGACGCTGGAATACCGCAGGACAGGCAGCACCCGCCGCTACCACCCCGGCTATGAGTGTAAGTGGGCGACCAATACCGTTGTGCATAAGTGCAGCTATGACGAGAACAAGGCCCGCAGACAGGACCTTGAGATTTATTATTCTTTTGTTGACAAGGTGGACTTGCCCGAATAACCGCCCGACCTATCCAACACAAGAGCTAAGTGACGGATAGGAACAGCAATTTTTTTACACTTCTATTACTTCTTTATCACACAACAGTAAAACGCCCCGGGCCGTATGGAACTCCACACAGCCCGGAGCGTTATTTATTGTGCGGGCGGATGCAAGCATCCGCCCCTACAGCCTGTCGGCTTCAGCGCAGTACAAGCTTGCCCTCGGCATCTGCGTCCACAGTCAGGGTATCCCCTGCCGCATGGGAGCCGCCGATGATCTCCTTGGCGATCATCGTCTCGACATGGGCCTGAATATACCGCTTCAGCGGGCGGGCACCGTAGATCGGGTCATAGCCGCCGTCAATGATGGCGTTCTTTGCCGCATCGGTGACGACCAGCTCCAGCTGCTTGTCGGCCAGACGGCGGCGAAGGTCAGCCAGCATCAAATCCACGATGGAGCCAATTTCCTGCTTCGTCAGGCTCTTGTAGTATACGATGTCATCCAGACGGTTGAGGAACTCCGGACGGAACTGCCGCTTGAGCAGCTGGTCGATGGCGTTCTTAGCCTCCTCGGACAGCTCATTCTTGCCCATCGCACGGCTCTTTTCAAGATCCTCCAGAATCAGGTCAGAGCCGAGGTTGGAGGTAAGGATGATAACCGTGTTCTTGAAGTCCACCGTGCGGCCCTGACTGTCGGTAATACGGCCGTCATCCAGCACCTGCAGCAGGATGTTAAAGACATCGGGATGCGCCTTTTCGACCTCATCGAAAAGCACAACACTGTAGGGATGGCGGCGCACAGCCTCGGTCAGCTGGCCGCCCTCCTCATAGCCGACATATCCCGGAGGCGCACCGATCAGACGAGATACGCTGAATTTCTCCATATACTCGGTCATGTCGATACGGACCATATTCTTTTCATCGTCAAACAGGGCCTGCGCCAGCGCCTTGGCCAGCTCGGTCTTGCCAACGCCCGTGGGGCCGAGGAACAGGAAGCTGCCGATCGGGCGGTTCGGGTTGGCGATACCGGCGCGGGAGCGCAGGATCGCGTCCGCGACCTTCTGAACGGCCTCGTCCTGACCGATGACCCGCTGATGCAGCGTGTCCGGCAGGCGCAGCAGCTTTTCGCGCTCGCCCTCGACCAGCTTGGAGACCGGGATACCGGTCCAGCGGGCCACGATGCGGGCGATTTCGTCGTCCGTCACACGGTCACGCAGCAGGCTGGATTCCTTCTTCGCCTCGGCGATCTTTTCTTCCTCCTCCAGCTGCTTCTGCAGGGTGGGCAGCTTGCCGTACTGCAGCTCGCCGGCCTTGGCGTAATCACCGGTGCGGGTAGCCTTCTCAATTTCAGCCTTGGTGGACTCCACCTCGGCACGCAGGCTCTGCACCTTGTTCACGGCGTTTTTCTCGTTTTCCCACTGGGCCTTCTTGCTGTTGAAGCTGTCGCGCAGCTCAGCCATCTCTTTTTCAAGGGCGGCCAGACGCTGCTTGGACAGTTCATCGGTTTCCTTCTTTAAGGAGGCCTCCTCGATCTGCAGCTGGGTGATGCGGTGGTTCATTTCATCAAGCTCCGCAGGCATCGAATCCAACTCCGTCTTGACCATGGCGCAGGCTTCATCCACAAGGTCAATGGCCTTGTCGGGCAGAAAGCGGTCGGTAATATAGCGGTCGGACAGGGTCGCGGCGGCGATGAGCGCAGCGTCCTGAATCTTGACGCCGTGGTAGACCTCATACCGTTCCTTCAGACCACGCAGGATCGAGATGGTGTCCTCGACGGTCGGCTCGTTGACCATGACAGGCTGGAAACGGCGTTCCAACGCGGGGTCCTTCTCGATATATTCGCGGTACTCATCAAGCGTAGTCGCACCAATGCAGTGCAGCTCGCCGCGGGCCAGCATCGGCTTGAGCAGGTTGCCAGCATCCATCGCGCCATCAGTCTTGCCCGCACCGACGATGGTGTGCAGCTCATCAATAAAGAGGATGATTTTGCCCTCTGACTTCTTGACCTCGTTCAAGACGCTCTTCAAGCGCTCCTCAAACTCACCGCGATACTTGGCACCCGCGACCAGCGCGCCCATATCCAGACTGAACACGGTACGGTCCTTCAGATTTTCGGGCACATCACCGCGCACGATACGCTGGGCAAGACCTTCGGCGATGGCAGTCTTGCCGACACCGGCCTCACCGATCAGCACAGGGTTGTTCTTGCGCTTACGGGAAAGGATACGGATCACATTGCGGATCTCGGAGTCACGGCCGATGACAGGGTCCAGTTTGTTGGCACGGGCCATCTCCACGAGGTCCTGCCCGTACTTTTTCAGGGCGTTGTAAGTGTCCTCCGGGTTATCACTCGTCACACGCTGGTTGCCGCGTACCACACTGAGCTGCTGCATAAATTTCTCAGTCGTAATGCCGAACATCTTGAAAATTTCATTAGCATCCTTACCGGGACGCTGCAAAATACCAAGGAACACATGCTCTACGCTGATGTATTCATCCTTCATCTGCTTGGCCTGTTGTTCCGCTGCGTTGAGGGCGCGGTCAAGATCACTTGAGATATAAATCTTCTCCGGGTCACGACCGGAGCCGGTCACGCGGGGCAGTGCCTCAACCTTCTGCAAAGCCGCCTGTGCAAAGGCATTGGCGTCCACGCCGAGGGTCTGCAGCATCTGCGGGATGAGTCCGTCCTGCTGCTGGGCCAGCGCAGCGAGCAGATGCTCCTGCTCCACTGCGTTGTTGGAATATTCCACCGCGATGCGCTGTGCAGCCTGCAGGGCCTCACGGGTCTTTTGTGTCATTTGTTCGATATTCATAGTGCGTACCTCCTTCATTGCAGATATCGCATTGTTTGGCAGTCAGATATTCAGATTGCTAAGTAGTTTGTACTTTCAGTGCCTCTGAGCCATTTTCTGGAAGTCTGTTTATTTTTAGCGCTCTATCTGTCCGACTGCTAATATTGTAGCACATTTCCATACTGTGTCAATAGGGAAATTGAAAACAAATTGTGAAATTGCAAGATAAAATCATTGGTAAAAATCGGAGAGACAGGCGGAGGGCGGCAGATAGTTAGATATTTTTCTAAATATCTATTGACAAGGGCAGGCGCATAAGATATAATAGCGGCATAGATAGTTAGATGATTATCTAATTGTCTATTTATTATGGGTGATTGCACCGTAGGGGCGGGGCTCTGCTCCGCCCGGAAAAGCCGCAGCCACCACTATGTTCCCGGGCGGATATGGAATCCGCCCCTACGGCGTAGGGGTCGATGCTTGCATCGACCCGCAAAGTTCTCACCACGAGAGCGGGCACGGGCGGAGCAGAGCCCCGCCCCTACATATGGTAAAGGAGGATGTCAGCCTGCATGGGAGACGCTTTTAAGGCGCTGGCCGACCCGACACGGCGGCGCATTTTAGAATTGCTGGCACAGGGCGATCTGACTGCCGGGGAGATCGCCGCACATTTTGAGATGACGAAACCGTCTGTCAGCCACCACCTGAACATTTTAAAGAGTGCCGAGCTTATCACCGATGAGCGGCGCGGCCAGAACATCGTGTACAGTGTGAATCTGACCGTGTTTCAGGAATTGATGAAGTGGTTTTACGACTGCGGCCTTGTAGGAGGGCACAACGATGAAAAAGAATAAGCTGTTTTGGATCTTAACCGTAGGCTGCGTGCTGAATTTTGCCGCGCACCTGTACTTCTACCCTTCCCTGCCGGACATTGTGCCTACCCACTGGGGCGCAAACGGACAGGTCAACGGCTGGGGGCCGAAGTCCACCATTTTGATTTTGGCCGCTCTTCCGTTTGCAATGCTTATTATGTTTGAGGTCATCCGCAAAGTCGACCCCAAGCACCAGAATTTTGAGAAATTCGGCAAGGTGTGGAATCTGTTTGTGGTACTGTTCACCGTAATGATGGCCATGTTCAGCTGGCTGAGTGAGCTGGCTGTTTTCGGTAAGCTGCCGGACAGCAGCAACCTCGTCAGCATTCTGGTCTGCGGCGGCATCGGCGTATTGTTCATCATCCTGGGCAATTTTATGCCGCAGATCAAGCAGAATTATACCTTCGGCTGCCGCACGCCCTGGGCGCTGAACGACGAGCACAACTGGCAGCGCACCCAGCGCATGGGCGGGTACACCTTTGTCGTTATGGGCATTGTCCTGTTGGTGCTTGCCTTCCTGGGCGGCCTGCTGGGCGACATTGCTACGCTGATCGTGCTGCTGGCCGCCCTTCTTGGCGGCAGCGCGTGGATTTATTTGTATTCGTATCTGGTGTATGTGGGGAAGATGAAGTAAGCGCCTAAAGCCTTCCCCTTTGGGGGAAGGTGGCCCCGCAGGGCCGGATGAGGGGCGGGTGTGCCATTGCTATCCGTTAGCGAGTTTTGACGGCAGGTCGCCCCTCATCAGTCAGCGGGCGTGGCCGCTGACAGCTTCCCCCGAGGGGGAAGCCATATAGGCAAGCAGCCCGTGCTTCGATTGGGAAGCACGGGCTGTTGTTATGTCTTATTCAATTCCTTTTCAATAAACTCCGGCCCTTATTTATACAGATCGACCAGATTCAGCAGGATCTCAACGCCCTGATCCATCTTCTCGGCGGTGATGCACTCACACGGGCCGTGGAAGTTGAAACCGCCGGTGCCGAGGTTCGGGCAGGGCAGCCCCATATGGCTCAGGGTCGCGCCATCGGTGCCGCCGCGGACGGGGCTTTCGATCGGTACAAGGCCTACTGCGCAGATCGCCTTGCGGGCGTTTTCGACCAGATGGAAGTGCGGCTGAATCTTCTCCAACATATTATAATAGCTGTCCTTGATGTCCAGCTCCACGGTACCGGCGCCGTAGCGCTCGTTGAGGCAGTCTGCAATATGCTGCATCTGGGCCTTGCGGGCGGCAAACTTGGCGGCATCGTGGTCACGCACAATGTAGCCCAGATGCGCGGTGGTCACATCGCCCTGCATGCTGGTCAGGTGGAAAAAGCCCTCGCGGCCCTCGGTATGCTCCGGGCGGGAGAAGGCGGGCAGTGCGGCGTGGAATTCCATAGCCACATTCTGGGCGTTGATCATCGCGTTCTTGGCACTGCCGGGGTGGACGCTGAAGCCGTGGACGGTCACGACCGCGGCGGCGGCGTTGAAGTTCTCGTAGCTGATCTCACCGACATCCTCGCCGTCAACGGTGTAGGCGTAGGCTGCACCGAAGCCCTCTACATCAAACAGGCTTGCGCCCTCGCCGATCTCCTCATCGGGGGTAAAGCCGATGCAGAGCTTGCCGTGGGGGCGGTTTTCAGCGATGATGCGCTCAAGCGCGGTCATAATTTCGGCAACACCGGCCTTGTCATCTGCACCCAGCAGCGTGGAGCCATCAGTGGTGATGAGGGTCTGGCCCTTCATCTCGCGCAGGAACGGGAAGACCTCCGGGTCAAGCACCGTGCCGGTAGCGGGCAGCGTGACGGCCTCGCCGTCGTAATTCTCGTGAATCTGCGGCCGGACGTTCTCACCGCTGGCATCGTCCGCCGTGTCCATGTGGGCGATAAAGCCGAGGGGCTTGGCGCTCTCCTGCCCCGGGGTGGCGGGCAAGGTGGCATAGACATAGCAATGCTCATCCACATGGGCATCGGCGAGGCCAAGCGCTTTCAACTCCTCAACGAGGATTTTGGCCAGATCAAACTGGCGCAGCGTGCTGGGATGAGTGCCGCTGTTAGGGTCAGAGGTCGTGTGGACTTTTACATATTTTAACAGTCGTTCGTAGGCGCGCATGGGCGGGTCCTCCTTGTAAAAAACATTCGGCAAGACGCCGGACTTTTGATTTCGTGCCCATTATACCACAAAAAGCAGCAATTTCCAACCCCGTGCCCTTTTCAAGCGGGGAATTTTGTGCTAGAATAAATAAGATTATAAAGGTAAACTGCGCCCTTGCGCGGTCAAATATAAGGAGGCCATCATGGCAGACAGCATTTTTAAGGATAAGACCCTACTCATCACCGGCGGCACCGGCAGTTTCGGCCATACCGTGCTCAAGCATTTTCTCACCACTGACATCGGCGAGATCCGCATCTTCTCCCGCGATGAAAAAAAGCAGGACGATATGCGCCATGAGCTGCAGGCTCAGTACCCCGAGTACGCCAATAAGGTCAAGTTCTACATCGGCGATGTGCGCAACCCGCAGTCCATCCGGGACGCCATGCCCGGCGTGAATTACATCTTCCACGCAGCTGCACTCAAGCAGGTGCCCAGCTGCGAGTTCTTCCCCATGCAGGCCGTGCAGACGAACATCATCGGCACCGACAATGTGCTGCACGCCGCCATTGACGCCGGCGTTGAGCGTGTGGTCTGCCTGTCCACCGACAAGGCCGCCTACCCCATCAATGCAATGGGCATCTCCAAGGCGATGATGGAGCATGTCATCTTTGCCAACGCCCGCGTGGCAGCCGAGCGCGGCGGCACGACCATCTGCTGCACCCGCTACGGCAATGTTATGTGCAGCCGCGGCAGCGTTATCCCGCTGTTTATCGACCAGATCAAGGCGGGCAACCCCATCACGATCACCGATCCCAACATGACCCGTTTCCTGATGAATCTGGACGAGGCCGTAGATCTGGTCATGTTCGCGTTTGAGCATGCCAACCCGGGCGACCTGTTCATCCAGAAGAGCGATGCCTCCACCATCGGCGATCTGGCCAAGGCTGTGCAGCAGCTGTTCGGCGATACCGGCACAAACATCATCGGCACCCGCCACGGCGAAAAGCTGTTTGAGACGCTGATGACCCGCGAGGAGCGGCTGCGCAGCGAGGATATGGGCGGCTACTACCGCGTGGCGGCCGACAACCGCGACCTGAACTATGACAAGTTCGTTGTCAAGGGCGAGGTCCACACGATGGCCGATGACTCCTACACGAGCCACAACACGAACCGCCTTGATGTCGAGGGCACCGTCAAGAAGATCCTGACCACCGAGTATGTGCGCAACGCACTGAAGGAGATGGAGGCCGAGAAAAAGGCATGAAAATTCTCGTGACCGGTGCCAAAGGCTTTGTGGGCCGCAATCTCTGCGAAAACCTGAAGAACATCCGCGACGGCAAGAACCGTACCCGCCCTGCCCTGACCGTGGATGAGGTGTTTGAGTACGACCTTGACACGCCCCCCGCTGCACTGGACAAATTCTGTGCCGAGGCCGATTTTGTCTTTAACCTTGCGGGCGTCAACCGCCCCAAAAGCAATGACGAATTCATGCAGGGCAACTTCGGCTTTGCCTCCACCCTGCTGGACACGCTCAAGTCTCACCGCAACACCTGCCCGGTCATGCTGTCCAGCTCGATTCAGGCGACCCTGCTCGGCCGCTACGGCGAGAGCGACTACGGCAAGAGCAAGCTTGCGGGCGAGGAGTTGTTCTTTGACTACGGCAGGGCCACCGGCGCGCCGGTGCTGGTCTACCGCTTCCCGAATCTTTTCGGCAAGTGGTGCCGCCCCAACTACAACAGCGCCGTGGCGACCTTCTGCAACAATATGGCAAATGACCTGCCGATCACCGTGAACGACCGCACCACCGAACTGGAGCTTTTGTACATTGACGATTTGGTCGAGGAAATGCTCGATGCACTTGAGGGGCATCCCCACCGCTGCGATTACAACGGACTTACGCCCGTTTTTTGTGAGACAGGCCGTTATTGCGCTGCGGCCGTGACCCACAGGGTCACGCTGGGCGAGATCGTTGACCTGCTGGAGCAGTTCAGGGCGCAGCCTGCCACGCTGGTGATGCCCCGTATCCCGGCGGGCAGCTTTGCCAAAAAGCTGTACTCGACCTATCTTTCCTATCTGCCCAAAGAGAAGGTCTGCTTTGCACTGAAAAAGAACGAGGATGCCCGCGGCAGCTTTACCGAGCTGCTGAAAACCGAAGGCTGCGGCCAGTTCAGTGTGAATATCTCAAAGCCCGGCATCACGAAGGGCCAGCACTGGCACAATACCAAGTGGGAGTTTTTCATTGTTGTTGCAGGCCACGCCCTGATTCAGGAGCGCCGCATCGGCAGCGATGAGGTGCTGGAATTTGAGGTGCGGGGCGAGGAGCCGCAGGCCGTTCATATGCTGCCGGGCTGCACCCACAACATTATCAATCTGAGCGAGACAGAAGATCTTGTCACACTGATGTGGGCAAATGAGTCGTTTGACCCCACACGCCCCGACACCTTTTTTGAGAAGGTATAAAGCAGGCGCGTTGTGTGGGCGGACACGGTTTGCCCCTGCATTCTCTATACAATGTAAAACACCAAGGAGAAAAGTATGGCTGACTACAGCAATGTATCTTTTAAAAATAACGGCAGGCTGAAGCTGCTGATCATCGTCGGCACCCGGCCGGAGATTATCCGGCTTGCGGCAGTCATCAATAAGACCCGCAAGTATTTTGATGTCATTCTGGCCCACACCGGCCAGAACTACGACTATAACCTGAACGGCGTCTTTTTCCATGATCTGGAGCTTGCCGACCCGGAGGTCTATATGGATGCCGTGGGTGCCGACCTCGGCGAGACGATGGGCAACATCATCGCCGAGAGCTATAAGCTGATGGCTGCCACCCGCCCTGATGCCGTGCTGGTGCTGGGCGATACCAACAGCTGCCTCTCCGTCATCGGCGCCAAGCGGCTGCATATCCCCATTTTCCACATGGAGGCCGGCAACCGCTGCAAGGATGAATGTCTGCCGGAGGAAACGAACCGCCGTATCGTGGACATCATCTCCGATGTGAACATGGCCTACTCTGAGCATGCCCGCCGCTATCTGGCCGACACCGGTCTGCCGAAGGAGCGCACCTATGTGACCGGCTCCCCGATGGCCGAGGTGCTGCACCAGAATCTGGCGAAGATCGAGGCCTCCGACATCCATGCCCGCCTCGGTCTGGAGAAGGGGCGGTACATCCTGCTCTCCGCCCACCGCGAGGAGAACATTGATACCGAGAAGAACTTCACCTCGCTCTTCACCGCCATCAACAAGATGGCCGAAAAGTACGATATGCCGATTCTCTACTCCTGCCATCCGCGCAGCCGCAAGCGGCTGGAGCAGAGCGGTTTCCCGCTTGACAAGCGGGTCATTCAGCATGAGCCGCTCGGCTTCCATGATTACAACTGCCTGCAGATGAACGCCTTCTGCGTTGTGTCCGACTCCGGCACGCTGCCCGAGGAATCGAGCTTTTTTACCAGCGTTGGGCATCCCTTCCCCGCGGTCTGCATCCGCACCTCGACCGAGCGGCCCGAGGCGCTCGACAAGGCCTGCTTCATTCTGGCGGGCATTGACGGCGACCATCTGCTGCAGGCGGTGGATGTAGCCGTTGAGATGAACAAAAACGGCGATCTGGGTACCCCCGTGCCCGACTACACCGACGAAAATGTCTCCGACAAGGTCGTCAAAATTATCCAGAGCTACACCGGCGTTGTCAACAAGATGGTGTGGCGCAAATACTAAACAGGAACACGATAGCTTATGCGCATACTGGTAGTGACCCAGCATTTCTGGCCGGAAAATTTCCGCATCAACGATATTGTCGAGGGCTTTGTGCAGGACGGCCTTGCCGTGGATGTACTGTGCGGCCTGCCCAACTATCCGCACGGGGAATGGTTTGACGGCTACAGCGCCGATGGCCCCTTTGAGGAAATGTACAAGGGCGCCCGGGTGTTCCGTGCGCGGGAGATCCCGCGCAAAGGCAACACCGGCAAGACGATTTTTTTGAATTATGTAAGCTGGCCGCTGTATGCGGCGGCAGCCCTGAAACGCCTGCCCGGCGGGTATGATGCGGTGTTCTGCTTCAACACAAGCCCTGTGCTGATGTGCTGGCCTGCGATGCTGTATGCAAAAAAGCACCATGTGCCGTTTACAAATTATGTGCTTGACCTCTGGCCGGAGAATTTGTACAGTGTGCTGCCCGTCAAAAACCGGTTTATGCGGTGGGTGGCACAGTCGGTCAGTGACAGCCTGTACAAGCGCTGCGACCGGCTGATCGCCATGAGCGAACCGCTGCAGGAGCGTCTGTGCGCCCGCACCGGCAAGACAGCGGCGCAGGTGGCGGTCATCCCGCAGTACTGTGAGGATTTCTACGCTGTGCCGCAGCATGATGCAGTGCTGGAGCAGCGCTTTGCCGGGCGGTTCAATCTGGTATTCACCGGCACCTTTACCCCCGCGCAGAGCCTTGACATGGTGCTGCGCGCCGTGCTGGACGCCCGCGCCGCCGGGGCCGAGCGGCTGCACCTGCTGCTGGTCGGGGACGGCATGAGCCGCGAGGCCCTGCAAAGCCTCGCCCATGAGCTGCATGCCGGGGATGCCGTGACCTTTTACGGCAGTGTCCCCGCCGCTGATGTACCCAAGTTCACCGCGCTGGCCGATGCCCTGCTGATTTCCCTCTCCGACTCGCCCGATCTGGGCCTGACGGTCCCCGGCAAGCTTGCCAGCTACATGGCCGCCGGCAAGCCGGTGCTGGCCTCGATGAACGGTGCAGGCTGCACGGCTGTGCAGGAAAGCGGCGGCGGACTGGTCAGCCCGGCCTGCGACCAAAAGGCACTGGCAGAGAATATGCTGGCGCTGTACAGCATGACCGCCGATGAGCGGGCAGAGTTGGGGCGCAAAGCCTATGCGTATTACGCCGCACATTACCGCCGGGCGGAGTTGTTGAAGCGGTTGGAGGAATTTACGGTGGAAGGGAAATGAGGAAGCCCACGCAGCCCATTTTCGAGTGGCTTTGTAGGGAGGGGTTTTGACCCCTCCGCGGGGCGTCGAGGACGCCGCCCCCTACAAGCCGTCAGGCAGAGTTGTAGGGGCCGCACATGTGCGGCCCGCAGCCTTGCCGTTACCGCCTCTATCCCCCACAAAACGCAACACACCCAAAATTGAGAGGTATACCCATTTTGGATAAAAAAATTCTGGTGATCATCCCCTGCTATAATGAGGAGGATAACATCGTCAATACGGTGGAAAACCTGCGCGCTACCTGCCCGGAGGTGGACTTTCTTGTCGTGAACGACTGCTCGACCGACAGCAGCGCTGCGCTGCTGAAAAGCCGCCATTATCCGTTTCTCGATCTGCCCGTCAATTTGGGCATCGGCGGCGGCGTGCAGTGCGGCTACCTGTACGCCGTGCGCCACGGCTATGATGTCGCCGTACAGATGGACGGCGACGGTCAGCACGACCCTGCCTACCTGATGGAGGTCGTGCAGCCGGTGCTGGACGGCGTCTATGACATGTGCATCGGCAGCCGCTTTATTAAAAAGGAGGGCTTCCAGACGAGCTTTATGCGCCGGGTCGGCATCCGCTGGCTGAGCGGGATGATCCGTCTGCTCTGCGGCAAGCGTGTGCTGGATGTCACAAGCGGTTTCCGCGCCACCAATTTGGCCATGACCGCTTATTTTGCGCAGCACTACGCCACCGACTACCCCGAGCCGGAGGCCATTCTGGCGGCAAGTCTGGCCGGTTTCCGCGTGGGTGAGGCCCCCGTCATCATGCGGGAGCGGCAGGGCGGTGTGTCCAGCATCCACAGCTTCAAGAGCGCTTACTACATGATCAAGGTTTCGCTGGCGCTCATCATCGACCGCTTATCCATCCGTAAAGTGAAAGGAGGCCGCGCATGACTGCACACCTGCAGCTGTTTATGATTTTGGGCGCCATTGTGCTGCTGCTCATCATCTTTGCCCTTTTAAAGCGCGGCCTCATGAGCGTAAAATACAGCCTGCTCTGGCTGGCACTGGCTGTCGGGCTTGTCATTGCCGCCGCCTTCCCCTATGTGGTGTATGTGCTGCGCGACCTGCTTGACATTGAGATGCCGGTCAACCTCGTCTTTCTGTTGATGTTCTGCTTTGTGCTGGTGGTGCTGCTGTCCCTGAGCATCGCCATCAGCCAGCTGGCGGACAAATGCAAGCGATTGACCCAGGCCAACGCCATACTGGAAAAGCGCGTCCGCGATTTGGAAGAAAAGCAGTGACCCTGCGCCCGAACGGAGAGAGGAATCATGACAATAACCTGGGAGCAGATCCTCGCTTTTTTGTGTGAGGATCAGACGATGGCGATCACCTCGCTGTTGTTTCTTGCCTTTTTTGCGGCGGTGGCGCTCATCAATTATGCCCTGCCCCGCGTGCTGCGGCCGTACTTTCTGCTGCTTGCAAGCTACGGCTTTTTCTGCTATGATCCCGTAAACCGCCCGCTGGTCTGGGTCATGGCGGCGGCAACGCTCATCACATGGCTCTGCGGGCTTATCATCGGCAAGGTCCGGTGCAAGCCGGTGCGTGTCCTTGCACTGCTGGCCTCGGTCGGGTTCGGCATCGGGATTCTGGTCTACTACAAGTACTGGAACCTTCTGGCAGACTCGCTGGGCGGCAGCCTGCTCTCCCGCCGGGAAAATCTGCTGGCACCGCTGGGGCTGAGCTACTTTACCTTTGCGGCCATGAGCTACACCATTGATGTCTACAAGCGCCGCTGCCGGGTCGAGACGAACCCGCTGCACTATGCGCTGTTTGTCAGCTTCTTCCCCACGCTGATCAACGGCCCGATCGAGCGTTACCCCCAGCTGCGCCCGCAGATCTGCAAAAGCCGCCGCTTCAGCTACCAGCGCTGCGCGGGCGGTGCTTTCCGCATGCTGTGGGGCTACACCAAAAAGATGGTCCTTGCCGACAATCTGCGGCAGTATGTTGCGGCCGTCTACGGTGATATTTCCGCCGTGGGCGGGCCGAACCTGACGGCGGCTACCGTGCTGTTCGCCGTACAGCTGTACATGGATTTCTCCGGCTGCTGCGACATTGCGCTGGGTGCAGCCCGCATTTTGGGCTATGACCTGATCGAGAACTTCGAGTCCCCGTTTGAGGCGCGCACCTTCAACGATTTCTGGCGGCGGTGGCATATCTCAATGACCAGCTGGTTCCGGGATTATGTCTACTTCACGCTGGGCGGCAGCCGGTGCGCCCCGTGGCGGCATTATCTGAACATCGTCATCGTCTTTGTCTGCTCCGGCCTGTGGCACGGCGCGGACTGGCGGTATCTGGCATGGGGCCTTGCCACCGGCCTGTGCGCTGCCTTCGGCGTGATGACGGCCAAGGCGCGCAAAAGGCTGAATCGCTTCAACCCGCTCTACCGTATGGGCTGGTTCAAGGCGCTGTGGCAGTGCCTTGTGACCAATGCGCTGTTCTGCCTGACGCTGGTCTTTTTTTCCTCGGCTATCTACAACACCGACCCGTTTGCGGTCTATGGCTCGCTGCTGCAGGGCTGGGACGGTCTGGCCGGGTCGTGGGCGCAGGTGTCGGGGCTGATCTACAGCAGCGGCATTGACGGCCGCCTGCCGGTCGTGCTGCTGTTCGGCTGCTTTGTCGTCTTTGCAGCGGAGCATGGCGGCCGCAGCGTGGCCCGCTGGATACGCCAGCAGGTCTGGCCGCTGCGCTGGACGCTCTACTACGGCGCGGCCGCAGCGATCCTTTTCTTTGCCGCGTTCGGCCAGTCGGCGTTCATCTACCAGCAATACTGAGAAAGGGCGGTGTAATCCATGGCTAAATCCCCTACCCCGATCCCCGTACCGCCGGTCAAGATCCAACGCGGCGCACCCACAAATACCCCCGTAAAAAAGCGCCGCCGGAAAAAGCGGGTCAATCCGTTTGTGCTGCTTCTGCGCGGGCTGGCGCGGCGCATCTACTTCGGCGTAAAAACCGCCTTCAAGTTTTTGCTGCTGGTGCCGATCCTCGTCTTTATGGTAGCATTCAGCTACAATGTGGACCGCAGCGGCCTGTTTCAGGGTGCGCTGGCGCCCCGCCGTATCGTGGATCTGATGCTGCAGGGCTATGATGTGACAAATTTTGAGCAGATGGACGAGCGCGAGGTGGTACAATTGTTTGCACAGGATGTACCCGAAACGCCCGAGGCTATCGGTATCGGCTCCAGCCGCGTGCTGCAGTTCAACCGTGAAAACACCGGTGTTGAGAGCTTCTTCAACATGGGCGTCACCGGCGCTGATGTGCGCGACAACATGACCAGCTACTACAAGATGGTCACCTACGGCAAGGCCCCCCGCGTGCTTTTGTGGAGCCTTGATCCATGGGTATTCTACGGCAGCGAGGCCGCGTTTGACGCCCGCGCCGATGCCGACCTGTACAACGAATTTTTAACCAAGGTCCTGCATGTTCCCACCGATTATGAGGAGCCCGACAAGGTCGAGCTGTGGAAGGCGTTGGCTGACCCGGCCTACTTTCAGGGCAATGTGGACTACTATGTCAAGAACCGCGGTCAGACCACTGTCACCGATGACGAGGGCAACACCATCGAGTTCAACCCCGTGCAGGGCGATCCCTACGACCAGCCCACCACCATCAAGCGGTCGGACGGCAGCGTGCTGTATGATATAGCCTTCCGCAGCCAGACCGAGGATCAGATCCGCACGCTGGCAGCCGAGGCCTGCATGAGCTTCAACAGCGTACATATGGAGGGCTTTGACGAGTTGAGTGACACCCAGATCCGGGCGTTTGACTCCTTCATCAAGTACGCGCAGTCTCAGGGCACCACCGTCATTTTGGTGCTGTCGCCGTGGCATCCGTATCTGTACGGGTATCTGCTGACCGAGCCGGAGCAGCACAAGGGCTTTTTCCTTGTGGAAAACTGGCTGCGGCAGTATTGCGCCGACAACAATGTACCGCTGTACGGCAGCTATGACCCTGCCTGCATCGAGGGTCTGCAGGAGACTGACTTTTTTGACGGCCTGCACTGCGGCGGCACCGGCATTGCACGGTTCTTCCCCGGCATACCGCAGGCCTTGGCGGATCTTGAAAACGGCACGCTGGCCAATCCGCTGGATGTCCACCCGCGCACCAGCCTTGATGACCCCAACGCTGAACCGGTTGACCCCGACATGAACCAACAGGAGGGATAACGATGGCTTTCCTTGAGATTTCCTTTAACGCAAAGCGCCCGCTGATTTTGGGGCACGGCGGCTTTGGCACCCAGCTGAACGACTGGCTCCTTGACGAGGGCTGGGGCAGCGCGGATTTTCTGGACGACAATGCCCCCGATGCCGTGGGCGGTCTGCGCGATTACCCGGACCCGGCCATCCTGCACCCGGGCCGCCCTGCCTTTGTGGCGCTGGGCGATAACAAGCTGCGTGTTGAGCTTCTGCAAAAGCTGACGGCTGCGGGATATGCCACACCGGTGTTCATCAGCGATGCCGCCTCGGTCAGCCCCAGCGCTGTGCTGGAGCCGGGCTGCATCATCATGCCGCGCGCCTATGTAGGGGCCGGTGTCCATCTGGGCGTTGGCTGCATCGTCAACGCCGGGGCCATCGTTGATCACGATGCCGCGCTCGGCCGCGGTGTGCATGTGGCGCCCGGCGGCATCGTCAAGGCGGGGGCCGAGGTTGCTGAGTACGCCAAGGTCGATTCCGGCGAGGTCGTCCGCTCCCCGTGGGAGGGCCGTTGATGGCCCCCCGCCGTGATTACATTGACGAGCTGAAGGGTCTTGGCATTCTGCTGGTGGTGTTCGGCCACTTTATGGAGCAGTACCGGATGAACTATTCGTTCGTCAGTGCGACCTTTTTCTGCATCTATGCCTTCCACATGGCGCTGTTCTGCGCCTGCAGCGGTCTGGTGGCGCGGTTCAACCCGCGCAAGCTGATTACCCAGCAGCTTTGGCTCTATTTCCTTGGGCAGAGTCTGATGCTTGTCTTTCGCGCAGTCGTTCTGCAGGAGGATTTTGCCGAGAGCGGCGGCGTGCTGGCCGCCCTGCTGCTGCCATGGCGGCACATGTGGTATCTGTATGCGCTGCTCTTCTGGCACCTGACGCTGCCGCTGCTCTGCCTGCTGCGCGACCGGCTGGGGCTGGTCGGCTCCTGCCTGGGCATGGCGCTGGCGGTGGCCGCGGGGCTGGCCGGCGGGCTGATAGACTGGCCGTTCATGCTTGTGCGGGTGTTCGCCTTCTTCCCGTTTTATGCCTTTGGCGTGCTGTTCCGCCCCCAGCTGGATACGCTGGCCGCCTTTGCCGCGCAGAACCGTGCCGCACGGCTGCTGCCTGCAGCGGGTCTTGCGGTCGGTTACGGCCTCTATTTTATCCGGGTCTTTTGCTCGGAGACGATCTTGGACAACAGTGCCGAGCTGTTCCACGATGTAAGCTATGCGGGCGGCGACCGGCCGGAATACCGCATCGTCTTTTATCTGGTCGGCATTGCTACCACGGCGGCGCTTGTGGCGGCCTTCAGCAGCGGGCACCGGCTGACCGGTCTGGGGCGGCGCACCCTTGCCATCTACCTGCTGCACCTGCCGATCCTTGCATTGCTTGTGCAGCTGCAGCTTTTTGAGCCGCTGCGCGGTGCGCCCGTGGCATTGCCCGTGCTGTGGTACACGCTGCTGGCCACAGCAGCATTGGCCGTGCTGAACTGGCAGCCCGTGCAGACTCTCTTTGGTTTTGCCGCAAACTGCTGGTACAAGCGCGGCAAATCGTAACAGCGCACAGCAATCCGCATTTTGGTTTTGCACCTCCCTTTTCAAAGGGAGGTGCAGTTTGTAGAAAAAGCCCTTTTTTGGGTAGAAATGTAGGGATGGGTCTTGACCCATCCGCACCGCTGGCCGCGCGCAGCGCATAAAATCGCGCCGAACGGCGCGCTATTTCCCGATATATCGTACTATTGGCTAGACTGCACGGAACGGTCAAGACCGTTCCCTACAAACCCGCCGAAAGTTCGCAATCGTCCCATTAGCTTTATCGACAGCCTGCACCTCCCTTTTTAAAAGGGAGGTTTTTTATTTTCTGCTTGACAGCAGCACTACTTTGCATTACAATATAGCCAAGGAACATGGTAATACAAGGTAGTCAGGAGGGTAGACGATGTTTGATCGCGCGCAGCTGCGCAAGGGAACACTGGAGGGGTGCATTTTAAAAATCATCTCGCGTGAGGCGGCCTACGGCTATGCCATCGCCGTCACCCTGCGGGAGAGCGGCTTTGACGACCTGACCGAGGGCACGCTCTATCCCCTGCTGCTGCGGCTGGAGCGCAAGGGGCTGATCGCGGCGGAGTACCGCGCCGGCTCCGGCGGGCCGAGCCGCAAATATTACCGGCTGACACCTGACGGCGAGCAGTATCTGGCAGAATTTACTGCGGCATGGCAGACCACCGGTGCCGCCGTAAACCGCATTATGCAGAATAAGGAGGACTGAACCATGAAAACAATGCGCAACGAATACCGCGATTTGAAAAAAGAGAACGACCTGATTTTTTCAACGCTGGCAGAGTACGACCGCGACACCATCACGGAAATCATCAGCGTGGCGGACAACACGCGCGGCATCGGGTACGAGATCGAGCTGATCCGCAAGGACCTGATTGCGATGGCGGCACAGGCCGAGGCCCGGCGCGACTATCTGCCGTCGGTCATCGGGGATGTAGATGTTTTTAAGCGGAATCTGCTGGCAAGCATGCCCAAGCCGAAGTTTGCGGATTACATGGCAGACAGCCTTGTGTGGCTGTGCACGTTTGCGTTGGCCTCCGCCGCGACCAATACGGTGTTGGGCCGCCCGTGGGACTGCCATTACGACGCGGTCTGGCTTGTGCTCTGCATTGCCATTATGATGCCCAGTGCGTGGCTGCTGCAGCGCATTGTCCCCGCCGAGTGGGCGGCCTCTACCGAAAAAGGTGTGCGGTACGGCGCCATTACAGCCGCCATGATGCTTTTGTGGTTCGTGGAGTTTTGGTTCGTTGACAAATGGGTCACGCCGCTGCTGCCCACGGTGGGCCTGCCCAATCTTGCGGCAGTCATCCTGTTTGGCGCGGCACTGGCGGCGCTGCTTGTCTGGCGCAACCACCGCCGCAACGAGCTTGCCGAAAAGCGGCCTTGGCGGGATGTGATGGAGAAATAAAAGCGTCCCCCGATGGTGCGGAACCATCGGGGGACGCTTTGCCTTCCCCTGCGGGGGAAGGTGGCCGAACGCAGTGAGGATGGATGAGGGGCGAGCTTTCCGTAATTGCCCATAAACGGGTTGCCGCGGGAAGGTCGCCCCTCATCAGTCACCTTCGGTGACAGCTTCAGTCTCCGCGCTAAGAGCCGCCTACGGCGGTTGCGCTCCGACACGCGCCTGCGGGCGCAGCCCCGCGGGGGAAGCCTTTTAAATATGCTCCAAAATCTTGTTGCCCATCTCGGTGCAGCCGACTCTGGTGCAGCCGTCTGCCATCATATCAGCCGTGCGGTAGCCGGCATCGAGAACCGCGTTCACGGCAGCCTCGATTTCGTCGGCCTCGGCTGGCATGTCAAAGCTGTAGCGCAGCATCATGGCGGCGGAGAGGATGCAGGCGATCGGGTTCACGACATCCTGCCCGGCAATATCGGGTGCGGAGCCGTGGATCGGCTCATACAGACCGCAGGTGCCCTCGCCCAGAGAGGAGGACGGCACCATGCCGATGCTGCCGGTGATTTCGCTGGCCTCGTCGGAAAGAATGTCGCCGAACATATTTTCCGTCACAATAACATCAAACTGCGCGGGGTTTTTGCAGATCTGCATGGCGCAGTTATCCACAAACGTCTCGCTGTACTCAACCTCGGGGTATTCGGCCTGCAGGCGGTGCATGACGGCGCGCCACAGGCGGCTGGTGTCCAACACATTGGCCTTGTCCACACAGGTCAGCTTTTTGCGGCGCTTCATGGCTGTTTCAAAGCCGATGCGGCCGATGCGCTCGATCTCATGCTCCGCGTAGGGCATCGTGTCGATGGCCAGCTTCTCGCCGTTTTTCTCGACCGTCTTATGCTCGCCGAAATAGACGCCGCCGATCAGCTCGCGCACGACGATAAAGTCAATGCCCTTGTCCACGATGGACTTTTTCAGCGGAGAGGCATCGGCCAGCTGGGGCCAGATTTTAGCCGGGCGGTTGTTGGCGTACAGGCCCATGCCGGCGCGCAGGCGCAGCAGGCCCTTTTCGGGGCGCTTTTCGCCGGGCAGTCCCTCCCACTTGGGGCCGCCGATGGCACCCAGCAGGACACTGTCAGCGTTTTTGCATTTTTCCAGTTCGGATTCCGGCAGCGGATCACCGAATTTGTCGATGGCCTCGCCGCCCATGTAGGCGCGGGTATAGGTAAAGGTATGGCCGTGTCTGGCCGCGATTTTATCCAGCACACGCACCGCCTGGGTCACGATCTCCGGGCTGGAGCAGTCACCGTAGATCAGAGTGATGTTTTTCTGCATAGTTCTGTTCTCCCTCTCGTTGCTATTGTAGGGGCGGGACATGTCCCGCCCTCAGCCTTTCCATCACAGCACTTTTGCCGTAAAGCCGCGGGCCGGGCATGCCCGGCCCCTACAGGGCATCAATCCTTCAAGCTGTTCATCAGGCCGCCCTTGGCAATGATGTTCTGGATAAACGGCGGGAACGGCGCGGCCTGAAAGGTCTGGCCGGTGGTTTCGTCCGTAATGACGCCGGTGTCAAAGTCGATGCTTACCGTGTCACCCTCGGCGATTGCCTCGCTTGCGGCGGGGCATTCGAGAATCGGCAGGCCGATATTGATGGCATTGCGGTAGAAGATGCGGGCAAAGCTTTTGGCGATGACGCAGCTGATGCCGGACGCCTTGATGGCAACGGGGGCATGCTCACGCGAGGAGCCGCAGCCGAAATTTTCGCCGCCCACCATGATGTCACCGGCCTTGACGCGGGCGACAAAGCTCTTGTCGATGTCCTCCATGCAGTGGCTCGCCAGCTCGGCGGCGCTCTGGGTGTTCAGATAGCGGGCGGGGATAATGACATCGGTATCAATGTTATCGCCGTATTTAAAAACAGGACCTCTTGCGTTCATAGCTCAAACCTCCCTTGGGTCGGTGATGTAGCCGGTCAGTGCGCTGGCCGCCGCCGTGGCGGGGCTGGCAAGATAGACCTCGGAGTCCACATGCCCCATACGGCCGACAAAGTTGCGGTTGGTGGTGGAGACACAGCGCTCCCCCGCTGCCAGAATACCCATGTAGCCGCCCAGACAGGGGCCGCAGGTAGGCGTGGAGACGATGCAGCCTGCATCAATAAACGCCTCGGTGTAGCCACGCAGGATGCACTCCTTGTAGACGGCCATCGTGGCGGGGATAATGATGCCGCGCACACCCTTGGCAATGTGTCTGCCCTTCAAAATCTCGTAGGCAGCCTGCATATCCTCAATGCGGCCGTTCGTGCAGGAGCCGATGACGATCTGGTCGATCCTGATGCCCCTGCCCTCTCTGGCCGGGTGGGTGTTTTCAGGCAGGTGCGGGTAGCTGACGGTAGGCTCGAGCGCGTCAAGGTCGATCGTGATGGTCTGTTCGTACTCGGCATCCGGGTCAGCCTCGTACTTCGTCCACGGGCGCTGGCTGCGGCCCGTGAGATACGCCTCGGTGATCGCATCGACCGGGAAGATGCCGTTCTTGGCACCGGCCTCGATGGCCATATTGCAGATGCAGAGCCGGTCCTCCATCGTCAGGCTGCTTACACCCTCGCCGGTAAACTCAAGGCTCTTGTACAGTGCGCCGGACACACCGATTTCGCCGATGAGGTGCAGGATGACATCCTTGCCGGTGACCGGCTTATGCAGGCGGCCTTTCAGCTCAACTTTAATGGCGGCGGGGACCTTAAACCATGCCATGCCCTTTGCCATGCCGGCGGCCATATCGGTGGAGCCGACACCGGTGGAGAACGCCCCCACCGCACCGTAGGTGCAGGTGTGGCTGTCGGCACCGATGATGCAGTCACCGGCGGTCACGATGCCCTTTTCGGGCAGCAGGGCATGTTCAACGCCCATCTGGCCCACATCGTAGAAGTTGAGAATGTCGTACTTGTCGGCAAATTCGCGGCACTGCTTGGACTGCGTTGCGCTCTTGATGTCCTTGTTGGGAACAAAGTGATCCAGCACAATATTGACGCGGGTCTTATCAAACACCGAGTCAAACCCGGCTTTCTCAAATTCATTGATGGCAACCGGGGTCGTTATGTCATTGCCCAGCACGATGTCGAGTCTGGCGTTGATGAGCTGGCCCGCCGTCACGGCTGCCTCGCCGCAGTGGGCCGCTAAGATTTTTTGGGTCATGGTCATGCCCATGGTGTGTACCTCCGTTTATTTTTCTCTTGGCTCCCCCTCAGGGAAAGGCAAATCAGCTATCTATTATTGATCGCACTCACCAATGCCTTAATGCCTGCCACGATAATATCGGTGTGGGTGCCGCAGCCCCAGGTCTCCTCACCGGAGGCCCATTTCAGCCCGACATAGGAGCAGGCGCGGGCGTTCGTGTCGGCGTCCAGTGCATGCTCGCTGTAGTGTACCAGCGTAAAGTGCATCCCGGTCTGCTGCTCGATGGCCGTGGCCACGGCGTCCAGACGACCGTTGCCGGTGGCTGTGCAGGGGGTCGTGTTGCCGCCGCTGGTGATCGTCACCTTGGCGGTGATGCTGCCGTTCTCGTTCTGGACAAAGTGCGCCTCGGACACATTCAGCGGCGCGGTGTGGTTGAGATAGCTCTTCTCAAAGACGGCGAGGACCTCCTGCACACCCAGCTCACGATGCTCATGATCGCTGACCTCCTTGACGCGGTAGCCGAGATCCTCCCGCATTTTGGGCGGCGGGTTGTAGCCGTAGTTCTGCTGCAGCAGGAAGCCGATGCCGCCCTTGCCGCTCTGGGAGTTGATGCGGATAACATCGGCATCGTAGGTACGGCCGATGTCATGCGGGTCGATGGGAATATACGGGCAGGTCCATTCATGGAGCTGCTTTTCCTTGCGCCATGTCATGCCCTTGGCGATGGCGTCCTGATGGCTGCCGCTGAACGCCGCAAAGACAAGGGCGCCGGCGTAGGGGGTGCGCTCATACACATGCATCCGGGTAACGCGCTCATACACCTCGCAGATGGCAGGCATATTGCTGAAATCAAGGTGCGGGTCTACGCCGTGGCTGTACATATTCATGGCCAGCGTGATGGCGTCCACATTGCCGGTGCGCTCTCCGTTGCCGAAAAGGCAGCACTCGATGCGCTGGGCACCGGCCAGCACAGCCAGCTCAGCATCCGCCACACCACAGCCGCGGTCGTTGTGCGGATGGGTGGACAAAATGACACTGTCGCGGTATTTCAGGTGCTTGGAGCACCACTCGATCTGGTTGGCGTAGATGTGGGGCATGCTCATCTCAACCGTGACGGGCAGGTTAATAATCATCGGGCGGTCGGGCGTGGGCTGCATGACATCCAACACGGCGTTGCAGACCTCAACCGCGTAGTCCGGCTCGGTACCGGTAAAGCTTTCGGGGCTGTACTCAAACAGGAAGTTGCCCTCATATTCCTCGCTGAGCTGCTTGACAAGCTTTGCGCCGTCCACGGCGATCTGCTTGATTTCCTCCTTCGACTTTTTGAACACCTGCTCGCGCTGGGCAACGCTGGTGGAGTTGTAGAAGTGGATGATGGCCCGCGGTGCGCCCTTGACGGCCTCGAAGGTCTTGCGGATGATATGGTCGCGGCACTGAGTCAGCACCTGCACCGTCACATCCTGCGGGATGCGGTTGCCGTCAATGAGGGTGCGCAGGAACTCATACTCGGTCTCGCTTGCCGCCGGGAAGCCGACCTCGATCTCCTTAAAGCCGATTTTGACGAGCATATCGTAAAACTCAAGCTTTTCCTCCAGACTCATCGGCACGATCAGGCTCTGGTTGCCGTCGCGCAGGTCCACGCTGCACCACGCCGGGGCTTTCTCGATGTGGTCCTTCTGCGTCCACTCGTAGACATGGCCAGGCTCGACCGGCGGCGGATAATACCCTACACTGTACTTTGTTGCGTCCATCATAACTAAAAAAGCCTCCTTCAAAGCGTTCGGTTCGCACTTTGAGGGAGACAAAAAGAAACCGTCCCCCAAAGGCGAAAGACCTTTGAGAGACGGGAGCAAAATTCAAACTTGCTGTACCCGCGGTACCACTCTCATTGCCGTGTAACGGCCGCTCTGTACGATCAGCCCTGCGGGCGAATCGCGCCTGTGTGATAACGGTCAGGCTCCGTCCGCGCCTACCTGTCAGCGCGGCTGCTCTGGGGCCAGTATACAGCACCCGCCATACCGCCTTGCACCGACCGGCGGCTCTCTGTAATGGGATGAGTGCTGCTTTTTCCCCTTCACTGCATTTGGAATGGTTTTATTTTAGCGGATATTAGGGGGAATGTCAAGAGATTTTTGCAGTTTTTTCAAGGATGTGTTTTGGTTGGAGCAACAATGTTTGTAGGGGGGCGGCGTCCTCGACGCCCCGCGGGCGCATATAGAATGCGCCCCTACTTTTCTTTTTTTATTATGTATGCTATAATGTTTTCACCTGATTTGAAAGGATTCATCTATGCTTTATCATAAATATAAGCCGCTGGCCGCGCGGGTCTACTGCGCAGGGCTGGCGCTGCTGCTGGTGCTGAGCGAGGTTTTCAGCTCCAATATTCAAGCTACGCTGCCGGGGTTCAGCCGTCTGGCGCGGCTGGGGCTGACCGGCTGCGCCGTGCTGCTGCTGGCGGGCAAGATCGTGCTGCTGACCAAGTATGAGACGCGGCTGCAGAGGGTGCTGGTCTGCGCGGTGCTGGCGTATACGGCCTTTACCGCATGGTACGGCGGCGACCAGTGGTTTTTTCTGGCGGCGCTGGTCGGGCTGGGGGCCAAGGATGTGGACCTGCAAAAGGCGCTGCGCGTCTATCTGATCACCGCTGCGGCGGGGCTGGCGCTTGTGCAGTTCCTGCACTTTGCCACACCGCTGATGCCCTACAACTTCTACTGCCGCAACTGGGATTTCGGCTACGGCCACTACAACGGGTTCGGCGCACGGCTGGTCGGCGTCTTTTTTGCGTGGGGCTGGCTGCGTCATGACCGGCTGCGGGCATTCGACTGGGCCGGGCTGGCGGCGCTGGCGATCTTCACCTACAAGGTGCCCGGCAGCCGCGGGGCATTCGGCGGCATGGCGGTGCTGTTTGTGCTGTTTTTTGTGCAGCGTTTCCTGCCGAGGCTGTTCGACAATAAGATCTTTTATGCACTGGCACTTGCCCTGCCGATCGCGCTGGCGGCTTTCAGCCTGTACGCCGGGTATGTCTACAATCCGGAATGGCCGTATGAGCGTATGGCGCTGCTCTTGTTGAGCATCGCCCTGTCCGGCCGGTTTGAAATCTGGCACAATGTGTTCTGGAGTGCGCCCCTCTCGCTTCTGGGCGGTCTGCCTACCGACGGCGACGAGCATCACGCCATCGACAACACCTTTCTGGCGGTGCCGATGAACAAGGGCGTGCTGGGTGCAATCTTAGTTGCAGCGGTCTTTCTGCTGCTGCTGTGGCGGCTGGCAAAGAAGCATCGCTCGACCGAGGTCATCTGCCTGATGGCGCTGACACTGTATCTCTTTATGGAGAATAAGCCGTTTTTGCTCTCCGCCAATCCGTTTTTGCTGATGCTGCCGGTGGTGTTTTTTAACGCAGAGGTTGGCAAAGCACAATCCGAATCGTAAAAAAGCCGCCGACCGGTTTGTCCGGTCGGCGGCAATTTTTATTGTGGTTTAGCGGTTCTGCGGGCCGTTCTTCAGGATGACATCGTGGCTGCCGCCCTCAACAATGGAGGTGGAGGACACGACCGTCAGGCGGGCCTTCTCCTGCAGCTCGGGGATGGAGAGCGCACCGCAGTTGCACATGGTGGAGCGCACCTTGTACAGGGTGGTCTGCACACCGTCCGCCAGAGAGCCGGCGTAGGGAACGTAGGAGTCAACGCCCTCCTCAAAGCTCAGCTTCTGTGCGCCGCCGAGGTCATACCGCTGCCAGTTGCGGGCGCGGTTGGAGCCCTCGCCCCAGTACTCCTTGACATAGTTGCCGCCAACGCGCAGCTTGTTCGTCGGGGACTCATCAAAGCGGGCAAAATAACGGCCCAGCATGACGAAGTCAGCGCCCATGGCCAGTGCCAGCGTGATGTGGTAGTCCTGCACGATGCCGCCGTCAGAGCAGATGGGGATGTAGATGCCGGTCTCCTTATAATACTCATCGCGGGCCTTGGCAACCTCGATGACAGCCGTAGCCTGACCGCGGCCGATGCCCTTGGTCTCGCGGGTGATGCAGATGGAGCCGCCGCCGATGCCGATCTTGATGAAGTCTGCACCTGCCTTGGCAAGGAAGAGGAAGCCCTCGCGGTCAACAACATTGCCTGCGCCAACCTTAACCTTATCGCCGTAGTTCTCGCGGATCCATGCGATGGTGCGGGACTGCCACTCGCTGAAGCCCTCGGAGGAGTCGATGCAGAGTACATCCACACCGGCGTCCACCAGTGCGGGCACGCGCTGGGCGAAGTCGCGGGTGTTGATGCCCGCGCCGACGACATAGCTCTTGTTCTCGTCGAGCAGCTCGTTGACGTTCTCCTTGTGGGAGTCGTAATCCTTGCGGAAAACCATATACTGCAGGTGGCCCTCGGCGTCGATCAGGGGCAGAGAGTTGATCTTGTTGTCCCAGATGATGTCGTTGCAGTCATGCAGGCTGGTGGTGTCGGGGGCCGTGACCAGCTTGTCCAGCGGGGTCATGAACTCGGTGACCTTGAGATCCATCGTCATGCGGGAGAGGCGGTAGTCGCGGCTGGCCACGATGCCCAGCAGCTTGCCGTGGGCAGTGCCGTCATGGGTGATGGCAACGGTGGAGTGGCCGGTGCGGGTCTTGAGGTCCAGCACATCGCCGAGGGTGGCCTCCGGCGGCAGGTTGGAGTCGGAGGTGACAAAGCCCTTCTTGTAGGCCTTGACGCGGCGGACCATATCGGCCTCCTGCTCAATGGTCTGAGAGCCGTAGATGAAGGAAACGCCGCCCTGCTTGGCCAGTGCAATCGCCAGCTTTTCGCCGGAGACGGACTGCATGATGGCAGAAACCATCGGGATGTTCATCTCCAGCGGGCAGGTCTCCTCGCCCTTGCGGTACTTGACCAGCGGGGTCTTGAGGCTGACCGCCGTGGGGACGCACTCCGAGGAGGAATACCCCGGAACCAGCAGATATTCACCAAAAGTACGGGACGGCTCGGAAAAATAGTATGCCATAATACACTCTCCTGACTTTCCTGTTTCGACATTTTTCGTATTAGAAAGATTGTACCACAACCACGGACAAAATACAAAGGATTCCTGCGGAAATCTTTCTTGCACCGCAAAAACGAAAGTTGTGGAATTTGAACAAGTTTTCGGGGCAGGAGTATGACTTTGTGGCGGCCAGGCGGGCCGATGCGAGCATCGGCCCCTGCCATACGGGATTACTGCGTCGTCGTCAGCACTACATCGCCCATCGACGCGGTAAGGGTCACGCTGCGGGGCGCGGCGGCTGTTTGGGTGTAGATGCTGCTCATCGTCCTGCCGTTGAACATCACATTCCCCATGGACGTTTGCAGGTCAAGCGCGTAATCGTCGGGCCTGCCGTCCACCGTCAGGCCAATATCGCCCATGGCAGCTTCGACTTTAGCGGTTTCAACGCCCGCCAGCAGCCCCAAATCAAAATCGCCCATTGAGATATTCGCCGTAAACTGCTCTGCCTGCACGGTGCTACCGGTAAAGTTGCCCATCGCCAGGTCTAAGTCGATGCTGTCGGCGGCGATGGTATTGCTGTTGTCAAATTCTGCATCGCCCATAGCGACAGTGATGGAGAGCCTTTTAAAATGGAAGGTATTCGCATCCGGCACGGACAGGACAAACTCAGGCTCGGGCCCCAGCTCTTTGCCGAGGTTGTAGTTGGCGGGCACCTTGTAGCTGACACGCACCGGGCTTGTGTTGTCGCCCGTGTTGGTAAAGGTGAACCAGTCCTGACGCAGGTTCGTGCAGAAAAGGGTCGGCTCCGCCGCACCACTGTCCACAACGACTGTGACCGCGCCGTAGTCGATGTCGAAGGTTATATTTTTGGCGTCGGCCAGACCGGTGGTGAAATCCATCTTCTCCAATGGGCTGCCGCTGTCCGCGTCCTCGGTGGCGGCGATCCCGTTGTAAAAGTCCTCGGTGCTGACAAGACCGGATGCAGCAGTTTCTTCCTCCGTCGGCGCAACAACCATCGACGCTGTGCCGCCGCCTGGCTTTGCAAAACTCAGCACAAGGACGCCCAGCTGAATGAGAAGCGCCGCAACAATGACAACGGCGAAAATCATCCACATGGTTTTTGCCCCGGGACCGTGCTTTTGGGGCCGGGCGGGCTGTGGGTCGGCGGCGGGCGGCTCCGGGGCGGCGGGCGGCACAGCACCGCCGCATGCGCTCTCGGGTGCGGCAGGGTCGGCCTCCGGCGTCAGCCCCTCTCCTTCCAGAATCTTGCGGGCGGCCTCGGCAGGGTCGCCCAGCTCGGCGGCGGTAGCGTCCTCGTTGTCGGGGCCTGCGGCGTCGAAGTATTCCTCATAATAATTCAGTGCGTCGCGGCGCGCATCAGCAGGCAGGGCAGACAGCCGCTTTTCCAGCTCGGATAAGTACTCGTATTTTTTCATTGCTGCTCCCCCTTAAAGAGCTTGTTGATCTTTGTGGTGTAGGCTTCCCACTCGGCGGTAAACTCTGCCAGCCGTGCGCGGCCTGCGGGCGTGATTTGATAGTAGCGGCGGTTGCGGCCATTGAAGGCTTCGTCATGGACGGTCAAGCAGCCGTCCTTTTGCAGGCGGCGCAGCACCGGGTACAGCGTGGATTCCGACAGGTCCAGTACCGTGCGGACCTCCTGCGTGATCTTATAGCCGTAGGTGCCCGTTTCCTCCCGCCCGACGACAGCCAGCACAATGGCATCCAGCAGCCCCGCCGTGGTGTTGATGGCCATAGGGTGCCCCCTTTCCGGGTGTATGGTGTATAGGGTTATATATTATATAGCATATAATATTGTAGATTGCAATAGGCTGCCGCAACAAAATTATGTAGGGGCGGATTCCATATCCGCCCGTGGATGTTTATCTTGCCGCAAGCTCCCCGGGCGCATATAGAATGCGCCCCTACGATTCCGCCTTCACTTCTCTATTTCCTTATATAAATAGGCCAGTGCATCCTCCAGTCCGCCCAGCTGGTCGATCAGGCCCTCCTCCACAGCCTGATGACCGTCCAGCACAGTACCCATATCCATGACCAACTCCCCTGTGTTGTGCATCAGCTGGGTGAACCGCCGGGCCGTGATGCCCGAGTGATGCGCGACAAAGCCGACGATCCGCTCCTGCATCTGTTCAAAATAGCGCAGGGTCTGCGGCACCCCCAGCACCATGCCGGAATGGCGCACCGGGTGGACCGTCATTGTTGCAGTGGGTACAATAAAGCTGCGGCGGGCGGCCACGGCCAGCGGGATGCCGATGGAGTGGCCCCCGCCCAGCACCAGCGTGGCGCTGGGCTTGCTGACCCCTGCGATCAGCTCGGCCAATGCAAGGCCGGCCTCGACATCGCCGCCGACCGTGTTTAAGATCACCAGCAGCCCCTCGACCTCGGGGTCCTCCTCAATATCGACAAGCTGCGGGATGACATGCTCATATTTTGTTGTCTTTTGCGCATCCGGTGCAACGCTGTGTCCCTCGATCGTACCGATCACCGTCAGGCAATGAATGGCATGACGGCCCTTTGTGGCAGGCACAATGCCGTCCTCCTTGATTAAATCATGCTCTAACCGCTTTAATGCGGCCTCCTCGGTGGGGTTTTCTGTGATTTGAGGCTTTGTTTTTGGCTTTTTTGCGTTTGTTTCCATCTTCATTCTCCTTTGTTGCACAGCTGCACACAGAAAAAGTCTGTCCTTCCGGCAGGCAAAATATGCACGGTTTTGCAGAATAGGCAAGCCGTGTTTGTCGATGCCGCCAAAAAGCTTTGTATGGTTTTTGTATATCCCTATAAGATTATAGAAATCCCGCAAAAAACTTAGACAAAAAATTGACAACTGACGCGGCGCATTTTATAATAAGTTATAAGATAAATACAGATAAGAGGTATTCGATCATGGCTGTCCAAAATAAGGTGTCGCTTCCGGTGATCAAGCGGCTGCCCAAATATTATCGCTATCTGACCAACCTGTCCGCTGACGGAAAGGACAAGATCTCCTCCAGTGAGTTAGCCCACATGATGGGCACCACCGCCAGTCAGGTGCGGCAGGACTTCAACTGCTTCGGCGGCTTCGGCCAGCAGGGCATCGGCTACAAGGTGGATGTGCTGCGCACAGAGATCGGTAAGCTGCTCTTTGGTGACGGCGAAAGACTTCCCACCATTCTGGTCGGCGCCGGACGCCTCGGGTCGGCGGTTTCTAGCTTCATCAGCCGCGACACCAACGGCTACCGGCTGCTCGGCGTCTTTGATGTCAACCCCGACCTCATCGGCAAGGAGATGTGCGGCGTTCCCATCCTGCCCCTGAGTGATCTGGACAAATTCTGCGCAGAGCATCACCCCGAGGTGGCGGTTCTCTGTGTGCCGCGCCAGAGCGCTATGGATCTCGCCGGTGAGCTGGTGGAGCAGGGCATCAAGGGCTTCTGGAATTTCAGCCACTACGACCTGTCCGTTGAGTATCCCGATGTCACGGTGGAGAATGTCCATCTGGGCGACAGCCTGATGAGCTTGGGGTACAGACTGAGAAATCAGGAGAAGTAATCGGCTCGCAAGACGGCATATGCGTCAATAAATAAAAGTAAGGAGCCAACATGGCAAAGCTATATTTTCGGTACGGCGCAATGAACAGCGGCAAGACCACTGCCCTGATGCAGGTCGCCCACAACTATAAAGAGCGCGGTATGCGGGTACTGATCCTCAAGCCTGCCATCGACACAAAGGGGCAGGACTCGATCGTATCCCGGCTGGGTATCTGCTGCAAGGTGGATCAGCTCGTCACCCCCGAGATGGACATTACGGAGCTGGTCCGGGCTGATGAGGCCGCCCACGGCAAAATTGCCTGCGTGCTTTGTGATGAGAGCCAGTTTTTCACGCCCGAGCAGGCCGACCAGCTGTTTCTTGTCACGGTCGATCTGGGCATTCCGGTCATCTGCTACGGCCTGCGGGCTGATTTCATGATGCGCGGCTTTCCCGGCTCGACCCGACTGCTGGAGATTGCCCATACGATCGAGGAGCTGAAAACCATCTGCGCCTGCGGGCGCAAGGCCATCTGCAACGGCCGCAAGGTCAACGGCGAGTTCGTCTTTGAGGGCGCGCAGGTCGCCATCGACACGGTGGATAATGTCGAGTATCAGAGCCTTTGCCCCCAGTGCTGGTACCGCGAGCACCGCGCTTTTCTGGCGCGGCACCCCCACAAATAAGATATTCCGCACAGATTTTGTCCCGCCGCTGCACACGGCGGGATTTTTTATGCGCTTGTTTTGCAGTCATCTGCACTGCAAAATCGGTGTGTTATACAGCAGTACAAAAATTGCGGTTCCCTCACGCCGCCTGCCTGCGCAGCGCCGCGGATGCCAAAAGCGCAACTATATTGCACCGCGCGTATTTAGATGCAATATTATTTGCAATTTCGCACTTTTCTTGCAGAAAACCTGCATTTTTTGCGATTTCCCGCGCATTTCGACAGGTAAGAAAAAGCGCGCTTGCGGCAGGAAGGCAAAGCAAGCTGCGCGGCTTCTTGTAGCAATCTGCACAAACGGTGTTGTTGATATTCGTTGATTTTGACGGTGGTGTCAAATTGGTTACAGGCAACAAAGCAAGATTTGTTCGGTTTCTTTGCGAACACACCAATTTGACTGTTTATTTTGCGTGAACATTTTGTTATCATATAGACAAGCGAAAGGCAGATGTTGTGGTGCGGTTCCCGCACACAGCAGCCTGCGTCAATACATCGCACAGCAATATTAGGAGGACAAAAACATGAAGAAGGCAATTTCTCTCGGTGTTGCCGCCGCCATGGCAGCTACCCTGCTGGCCGGCTGCGGCACGGCCGCCAGCAGCGCCCCCGCTGCTTCCAGCGAGGCCGCCAGCACGGCAGACAGCACTGCTGCCAGCTCTGAGGTTACCGCTTCCGAGGCCCACGAGATCAACACCACCGATCCCATTGAGCTGACCATCAGCTGGTGGGGCGGCGACTCCCGCCACGAGGCTTACCAGAAGGCTCTGGAGGCTTTCCACGAGAAGTACCCCAACATCACCGTCTCCCCCACCTACGGCGCATGGTCCGGCTGGGAAGAGAAGCAGTCCACCGCACTGGCTGCGGATCAGGGCTCTGATGTCATGCAGGTCAACTGGAACTGGCTGTACCAGTACAGCCCCACGGGTGAGAAGTTCGTCGACCTGCGCGAGTACAGCGACATCATCGACCTGAGCCAGTGGAGCGATGCCGCCAAGAACGCCTGCATCGTTGCCGACAGCCTGCAGGCTGTGCCCATCTCGATGACCGGCCGTATCTTCTACTGGAACATGAACACCTTCAAGCAGGCCGGCATTGAGGAGGTTCCCGCCTCTTATGATGATCTGATCGCCGCCGGCAAGGCCTTCCAGGAGAAGCTGGGCAATGATTACTATCCTCTGGCCATCGGTCAGTATGACCGCATGATCCTGATGACCTTCTACCTTGAGTCCAAGTACGGCAAGGCCTGGGTCGAGAACAACGAGTGCCAGTACACCGAGGAAGAGGTCGTTGACGGCCTGAACTTCATCAAGTCCCTCGAGGACAATCACGTCATCCCCACCCGTCCGACCATGATCGCTGCAGGCTTCGACTCTATCGATAAGTCTCAGGAGTGGATCGACGGCAAGTACGCCGGCATCTTCGAGTGGGATTCTTCCGCCAACAAGTACCAGTCTGCTCTGGCTGACAACTCCGGCTTCACCGTCGGTGAGGAGATCAAGTTCGGCGACAAGGCCAACGGCGGCTTCTCCAAGGTCTCCATGGGCATGGCCATCACCTCCTCCTGCCAGCATCCCGTTGAGGCTGCTGCCCTGATCGACTTCCTGTGGAACGGCGAGGGCGCTGCCATCATGGGCTCCGAGTGCGGCATCCCCGCCTCCACCGCCGGTCTGGCTGCTGCTCAGGCTGCTGACGCTGTGAAGCCTCTGGTCCTCGAGGCCAACACCAAGGTTCTGGCCTTCGTTGACATGCCGCTCGACCCGTACTTCGAGTCCAGCAAGCTGAAGGACACCACCGACGGCGTCTACACCGATGTGTTCGACGGCTTCAGCTACGGCGACTACGATGCCGAGGAGGCTGCCGAGATCCTGCTGGACGGCGTTTCCGGTGTGCTGAGCGCCAACGCCTGATCCCTTAGCAACGGCAAAATTTTTTAGGTAATACCAGCCGGTCCCAGCCCCGCTCTCAGGCATGGCGGGGACCGGCTCTTTATGTTGAAACGCTATACAGCAATTAGTGATAGGAGGTTTTTGGATGAGCTCTGCAGCACCCAAAACGACCCAGCGCACACCCTTTAAGCGCTGGTGTGACGAAAACACCGGCCTGTTCTTCCTCATTCCTTGGATTCTCGGCTTTCTGATCTTCAAGGCTTATCCGTTTGCAAGCTCTCTGTTCTACAGCTTTACCGATCTGAACTTCTTTAAGGGCATCAGTCAGTACGGCATTATGAACTATGTGGAGATCTTCACCAGCCGCAAGACGCTCTCCGTTTTGCTGACCACCGTGAAGTACGCCTTCATCACCGTGCCTCTCAAGCTGGTGTTCGCCCTGTTCATCGCCTACATCCTGAACTTCAAGATCAAGTTCGTCAACCTGTTCCGCACGGTCTACTACATTCCGTCCATTCTGGGCGGCTCTGTGGCCATTGCTGTTCTGTGGCGCGCCCTGTTCAAGGACACCGGCGTTGTCAACACGATCCTCGGCTTCTTCGGCGTGCAGGGTCCCGACTGGCTGGCCGACAAGACATGGGCACTGTTCGTCATCTGCCTGCTGCGTGTGTGGCAGTTCGGCTCCGCCATGGTTCTGTTCCTCGCTGCCCTGAAGGGTGTTCCCGCCGATCTGTATGAGGCTGCCACCATCGATGGCGCTTCCAAGACCAAGCAGTTCTTCTCGATCACCGTGCCGATGATCACCCCCGTTATCTTCTATAACCTTGTCACCCAGATCGCACAGGCGTTCCAGGAATTCAACGGCCCCTACATCATCACGCAGGGCGGCCCGCGCAATGCCACTACGCTTGTTTCCCTGCTGGTTTACAACTACGCCTTCAAGTCTAATGAGATGGGTATGGCGTGTGCGCTGGCTTGGGTCATGTTCATTGCCGTTGCTCTGCTGACTGTGATCGCTTTCACCAGCCAGAAGCACTGGGTCTACTACGCTGATTAAGGAGGATTGAAAAATGAAACTTTCTACCGCCCATAAAATCGGCCGTTTCTTCCAGTACTTTGTGCTGATCCTTGTCGGCGTTATCATGATCTACCCGCTGGTCTGGATGGTGGGCGCCACCTTCAAGTCCAACGCCGAGATCTTCTCCGGCATCGGTTTCCTGACTGCCCACCCCACGCTGCAGGGCTACATTGACGCCGTCAGCCAGAACTACGGCGGCGACATCAGCATCTGGCGCGCCTTCATCAACACCTACAGCTTCGTTATCCCCAAGGTCATCTTTACCGTCATCAGCTCTGTCATTGCCGCTTACGGCTTCAGCCGCTTTAAGTTCAAGGGCCGTGACCTGATGTTCGGCATCATGATCTCCACCCTGTTTCTGCCGCAGGTCGTTCTGAATGTGCCCCAGTACCTGATGTACAACTCCTTCGGCTGGATCAACAGCCCCTTCTACCTGCCCCTGTGGGTGCCGACCCTGTTTGCCACCGAGACCTACTTCGTCTACCAGCTGGTGCAGTTCATGCGCAGCATCCCCCACGATCTGGACGAGGCGGCTGCCATCGACGGCTGCGGCCCGGTCAAGATCCTGTACAAGATCATTGCCCCGATGCTGAGCCCCTCTCTGGTGGCCTGCGGTCTGTTCCAGTTCATGTGGAGCTGCAACGACTACATGGGTCCCCTGCTTTATGTCCAGACCCCCAGCAAATACCCGATGTCCATCTTCGTCAAGCTGTCCATGGACGCTGACAGCGGCTTCAACTGGAACCGCATTCTGGCTCTCTCCCTTATCTCCATCATCCCGCAGCTGGTCGTTTTCTTCTGCGCACAGGATGCCTTCATTGATGGCATCTCTGCCGGTGCTGTCAAGGGCTGATGCCGCCCCGCAGCGCTGAATAATTTCTTCAGGCACACGGCTGCCCCGTACCACATTCAAGGGGTACGGGGCAGCCTTTATTTTGAAAACTATACTCTCCTGCCCTTCTATTGGGTGATGAGGGGTTGTATGATAGAGAGCCTTCCCCGGAGGGGAAGGTGGCCGAGGCTCCGCCCGAGGCCGGATGAGGCGAGACTGTACCGCTATTACCCGTGTACGGGCTGCGGCGGCAAGGTTTGCCCTCATCAGTCCGCTGCGCGGACAGCTTCCCCCGATGGGGAAGCCTAAGGCAACACCGCATAATTCCCGTCTTACGGCTTAAGCACCATTCCGGCGGCTGCGGCACTTAGAATTATGCGGTATTGCCCTAAAGAAAAAGCGCCCCTTGCGGAGCGCTTCCCTGTTCTTACTTATTCGCTCTCTTATAATACTGCCGATACTGCTGCGGGGAAAGCCCCGTGGCATCCTTGAACACACGGCGGAAATGCGCGGTCGTCATGAAGCCGGTTTTTTCGGCAATATCAGAGATGCTCTCGTTGGATTTTTCAATCAGATTCTGCGCAGCTTTGATGCGCACACCGTTGATGTACTCGATCAGGCTGAGGTTGATGGACTTTTTAAAGAGGCGGCTGAGATAGTAGGGGCTGATATAAAATTGGTTGGCAATGCCGGTCAGGGTCAGCTTCTCCGCATAATGCTCCGCGATATAGGCCTGAATCTGGTCAACGATGTGGTTGCTTACGCGGCCGCTGTCACCGCCCTTCTCCTGCTGCTGGCGGCAGAGTTCCTTCAGCTCAAGCAGCAGCGTTGCCAGCAGCATCCTGCGCATGGCATCGGCCTCGGGCGAGGTTTCCTCCTGCAGGGTAAGAAGCTGCTGCAGTATGCCTTGGATATGGTTCTGCTGCTTGACCGTAATGACCGAGAGCAGGTGGTTATGCTCCTCACTCAAAAAAGAGAAGAAGTCCACATCCGGGAACAAATCGGTAATTTTATCGAGAAACTCGCGGCTGAAGTTGACCACGATGCGGCTGGACGCACCATCCCCCAGCGCGGCGGTCTTATGGATCTGATTTTCACCGATCAGCACCACACTGCCCGCATTGACGATGTAGGCGGCATCCTCGATAAAATAGCGGCGGCTGCCCTCGATCTCATAGTAAATCTCATACTTATGGTGGATATGGAAGCTGGCCATCTCGTAGCCGGTATCACGGTCGACTCGGTCGATGAAAAAGTCCACATGGGGCGAGTAGACATATTCCAAAACCATACTGCTGCTCCTGACTGCCGCGGTGCGCTGCACCCGGCGTTTGATTCTTGTTCTATTTCTAAGGATAGCACAATTTTTGCTGTTTTTCAAACTATTTTTATACAAATTTTCAATCATTTGGGGGTTCACTCATGAAAATCACGCTTGTTCGTTCTATGTCACGCAGCGCGGTGTTTGAGCTGGTCAATGACAGCTGCTATCGCGCCCCGGCGCCCTACACCGTCACGCTGGATGGCGCCGCCGTCTGCAGCGGGGACACGAACGTATTTTCGCTCTATTCTCTCGAGCCTGCCCATACCTATACCCTCGCTGTGACGCTGGACGGCGTGACCGACACGCTCACCTTCACCACCGCAGAGGAGAGCTTTTTTGTCGATGCCAGCCGTTACGGCCTTGTGGCAGACGGCGTGACTGACAACACTGCCAAGCTGCAGGCGGCGCTTTCCACCTGCCCGGCCGGCGGTACGGTCTATCTGCCCGCAGGCACCTACCGCACCCAGAGCCTCTTTTTGCAGAGCAATACGACCCTGTATCTTGAAAAGGGCTGCACGCTGCTCGGCGGCACCGACCGCCGTGACTACCCGATCCTGCCGGGCGTTCTCCCCTGCCATAACGAAAAGGACGAGCAGTATCTGGCCCTGTGGGAGGGGAACCCCCTTGACAGCTTTGCCGCGCTCATCAATGTGATCAACGCGGAGAATGTGACGATCACCGGCGAAGGAACGCTGGACTGCAACGCCCAGAACGGTGACTGGTACCAGAACCCGAAGCAGAAGAAGATCGCATGGCGGCCCCGCCTTTTCTTTACGAGCGGCGCCAAGAATGTTGTGCTGCACGGCGTGCTGGCCTGCAACAGCTACTCTTGGACGATTCACCCGACTTACTCCGAGAATGTAGACATCTTGAACATCCGCATCCGCAACAGTTCCCAGAGCCCCAACACAGACGGCATCGACCCCGAGAGCTGCAAGAATGTCAACATCATCGGCAACCATGTCCATGTCGGTGACGACTGCATTGCGCTCAAGTCGAGCAAGCTGTTCCTTGGCATGAAGCTGCATGTCCCCTGCGAGAATGTTATCATCCGCAACTGCTGCCTGAGCCGCGGTCACGGCGGTCTGGTCATCGGCAGCGAGATGAGCGGCGGCATCAAAAATGTCACGGTGACCCAGTGCCTGATGGACCACACCGACCGGGGCTTACGCGTCAAGACCCGCCGCGGCCGCGGCAAGTACGCGGTCATTGACGGGCTGGCTTTCCGCAATGTCGTGATGGACGGCGTTCTGACGCCCTTTGTCATCAACATGTTCTATTTCTGCGACCCGGACGGCCACACCGACTATGTACAGACGCATGAGCCTCAGCCCGTGGACGATACGACCCCGACCCTCGGCAAGCTGGAGATGGAGCATATCGTGGCCACGGACGCCCAGTATGCAGGCTGCTGGTTCAGCGGTCTGCCGGAGCAGCCCATTGAAGGCGTGACGATGCGGGATGTGAAGATCAGCTTTGCCCCCGATGCACGCCCCGGGCAGGCAGCCATGATGTGCGGCGCAGGCGCCAGCTGCAAGGTAGGCATCCACGCCGAGAATGTGCGCAAGATCGCACTGCACAATGTAGAAATTACCGGTTACGAGGGCGAGCGCCTGCAGCTGACCCATGTTGACCGCTATGAGGAGGACTGAACCATGACCCATGACGAAATTCTGACCACACTGGGCCGCTATGTAGATTACCTGATTGCTGGTTCCACCGCCGAGGCCCCGCTCTGGAACATTGAAAAAGTGCGCAGCGGCAAGCCGAACAAATGGAATTACATCGATGGCTGCATGATCACCGCCTGCCTGAGCCTCTACCAGACGACCGGGGACGAGAAGTTTCTGACCTTCTCCCGCAATTTTCTCGATTATTTTGTCAAGGATCACGGCGTCATTGAGACCTATGACCCGCAGGAGTACAACCTTGACAATGTGAATCAGGGCAAGAACCTGTTCACCCTCTATGACCTGACCGGTGAGCAGCGCTACCGCGATGCCATCGAGACGATCCGCAGCCAGCTGGAAACCCAGCCCCGCACCAAGGAGGGCAACTTCTGGCACAAAAAGATTTACCCGAATCAGGTCTGGCTGGACGGCACCTACATGGCCCAACCCTTCTACATGGAGTATGAAACCCGCTGCAACGGGATGCACGGCTGCATTGACAGCTACAAGCAGTTCATGAATATCCAGATGCACATGAAGGACCCCAAGACCGGCCTGTACTACCACGGCTATGACGAGAGCCGCGAGATGTACTGGGCCGACCCCGTGACCGGCTGCAGCGCCAACTTCTGGCTGCGTGCCATGGGCTGGTTCCTTGTTGCGATGGTCGATGTCCTCGAGCGCATGGACGATATGCTCTACTATGAGTACCGCGCGATCATGTCGATGCTCAAGGACGCCGTGGACGCAATGATTGCCTTTCAGGATGCAGAGAGCGGCATGTTCTGGCAGGTCATCGACAAGGCCGGTGTGGAGGGCAACTATCTGGAGACCTCAGGCAGTGCGCTGTTTGCCTACGCCGTGCTGAAGGGTGTGCGCCTTGGCTACCTGCCCAAGCGGTACGCCGCCTACGGCGAGAAGGCCTTCTACGGCACCTGCGACCGTCATCTCGGCGTGGGCGCAGACGGTGCCCTGCAGCTTGGCGGCATCTGTCTGGTAGCCGGGCTTGGCGGCGCTGCCCGCCGTGACGGCAGCCTTGCCTACTATTTCAGCGAGCCGGTTGTTGAGAACGACGCCAAGGGTGTCGGTCCTCTGCTGCTGGCCTATACCGAGATCCTCGCCGCGCGCAAGAAGTAAGGAGGCTGCACCATGCCGAATTTTATTGTAGGTGCCCGTCTGCACGACTATGGCAAGGGCACGCCGGATGAGCTGTTCGGGCAGGTTGCTGCCGATGGCTTTGCAGCCGTGCAGCTTGCATACAAAAAATGCGTCCCCACTGTAAAGAGCTACGCCGATGTGACGGATGCGCTGGTGGCCGAGACGGTTGCCGCCGAAAAGGCACACCATATTCAGGTCGCCGTGCTGGGCACCTATGTCGAGCTGGCTATAAATGACGAGAGCCGCCTTTGCAATGTAGCCGATTTCAAGAGCCAGCTGGCTGTATGCAAGGCACTGGGGGCAGGCTGCATCGGCACCGAGACCACCGCCATGTCCAAACAGCCTGCCGGGACGACCCGTGCGCAGGCGCAGGAGCTGCTCTGCCGCAGTCTGGCGGAGATTTTGCCCGCCGCCGAGGCGCTCGGCGTTACCGTAGGCATCGAGCCTGTGACCTATCACAGCATGAACTCCGCCGCAGCCACGCGCCACATTCTGGACACGATGCGCAGCCCGAATCTGAAGGTCATCTTTGACATGAGCAACCTTGTATCTGCTGAGAATGTAGACGCACAGGACCGCATCTGGTACGATATGGGCGCACTGCTGGGGGATCAGATCGTGGCTGTCCATTTCAAAGGGCAGGCGTTTGCGCCGGACGGCAGCCTGCTGCACACCAGCTTAGAGGAGAGCCGCACCGACTATGCCGGGGCGTTTGCCATGCTGCGTCAGCTGCCCCAGCCCGCTCTGCCGGTGCTGCGCGAGGAGGCTGTACCGGCCCGTGCGGCCAGCGACATCGCTTTTATGAAAGGATTTTTCTGATGGCTGAACCCGAAAGAAAAACACTGGTCGTGGACGAGAGCGGCCACGGCGATTACCACACCCTGACGGAGGCCGTAGCGGCCTGCGCCGAAACGCCGGAGCTGCCGGTGCGCTTTTTCATCCGCCACGGCATCTATGAGGAGCGGCCCTTTATCGAGCTGGCCGACTATATCATTGAGGGCGAGTACCGCAACGCCACCATTATCACCGCCTCTGTCGGCGGCCGTGACCCATGGCCGGGCGAGGCCAAAACCGGCACCTTCCGCAGCGAAACGCTGTTTCTGGGCGGCGGCAGGGCGGTCGTGCGCAACCTGACCATCCAGAACAACGCCGGTGACGGCGCAAATGCCGGTCAGGCGCTTGCCGTTTATGCCGATGCCAGCCGTGTGCTGATGGAGGATGTAAACCTCTACGGCAATCAGGACACCCTTTTTACCGCTCCCCTGCCCCTGCAGGAGCGTGAGAAGAACGGCTTCCGCGGCCCGCGGGAGAACGCCCCCCGGTTGGATACGACCCAGTATTACCGCCGCTGCACGATCCGCGGCAACATTGATTTTATCTTTGGCGGGGCCAATGCTGTGTTTGACAGCTGCCGTATTGAGCCGTGGCACCACAAGACCGGCACCTGCTATATCACAGCCCCCTGCACCCCCGCAGGCAAACCCGGCTACCTCTTTGTAGACTGCACCGTGGCGGGCAACTGCGCCCCCGGCAGCGTCTATCTGGGCCGCCCGTGGCGCGCTGATGCGGCCTGCTACTGGCTGGACTGCTCCCTGAGCGAGGAGGTCTGCGCCGGCGGCTGGGACAACTGGCGTGACCCCGAGAACGAAAAGACCGCACGCTTCGGCGAATACGGCTCCACAGGCCCCGGCAGCGCCCCTGCGCGGGCCTTTGGCAGCGTGGATAGCTCTGCCGAGGCCGATGCCCAGCGTGCGATGCTGGCGCGTTTGCGGGCCGAATTCGGGCTTGTATAGCCACCAACAGTAAAAGCCATACGGAATAGGCATATCACCTGCTCCGTATGGCTTCTTTGTTTTTTCCTGCCACCTGTTACGGCGGTTCCTGCGGCAGGCTGATGGGTACAAAAAATGGGCGCTGCCCTTGCGGACAGCGCCCATAGTATTGCTTTTCAGCGCAAGAAATTACTTCTCGATCTTGGAAACAACGCCGGAACCAACGGTGTGGCCGCCCTCGCGGATAGCGAAACGCAGACCCTCCTCCATGGCAACGGGGGTGATCAGCTCAACGTGCATATCAACGTTGTCGCCGGGCATGCACATCTCAGTGCCCTCGGGCAGGGTGATGATGCCGGTAACGTCGGTGGTACGGAAGTAGAACTGAGGACGATAGTTGTTGAAGAACGGGGTGTGACGGCCGCCCTCTTCCTTCTTCAGGACGTAAACGTGACCGTCGAAGGTGGTGTGGGGATGAACAGAACCGGGCTTGCACAGGCACTGGCCGCGCTCGATCTGGTCACGGTCAACACCACGCAGCAGAGCACCGATGTTGTCGCCAGCCTGAGCGAACTCGAGGCTCTTGCGGAACATCTCCAGGCCGGTGATGGTGGTGGTCATCTTCTCTTCCTTGATACCAACGATCTCCATCTGATCGCCGACGTGAGCAGTGCCACGCTCGACACGACCGGTAGCAACGGTGCCACGGCCGGAGATGGTCATAACGTCCTCAACGGGCATCAGGAAGGGCTTGTCAGCAGCACGGTCGGGAGTGGGGATGTAGCTGTCAACAGCGTCCATCAGCTCCCAGATGGGTGCATAAGCAGGATCGTTGACATCGGTGCTGGTGCACTCCAGAGCCTTCAGGGCAGAGCCACGGATGATGGGGGTGTTGTCGCCGTCGAAGTCATACTCGCTCAGCAGCTCACGGATCTCCATCTCAACCAGATCCAGCAGCTCGTCATCGTCAACCATGTCGCACTTGTTCATGAAGACAACGATCTTGGGCACGCCAACCTGACGGGCGAGCAGGATGTGCTCACGGGTCTGGGGCATGGGACCATCGGTAGCAGCAACGACCAGAATAGCGCCGTCCATCTGAGCAGCACCGGTGATCATGTTCTTGATGTAGTCAGCATGGCCCGGGCAGTCAACGTGGGCGTAGTGACGCTTCTCGGTGTGGTACTCAACGTGAGCAGTGTTGATCGTGATGCCACGAGCCTTCTCCTCGGGAGCCTTGTCGATGCTGGAGTAATCCATGAAGTCGGCATCGCCCTTCAGAGCCAGGGTCTTGGTGATGGCAGCGGTCAGAGTGGTCTTGCCGTGGTCAACGTGACCGATGGTACCAATGTTGACATGCTCCAAAGAGCGGTCAAATTTTTCCTTTTCAGCCATTGGAAGTGTCCTCCTTTAATTAAAACATTTGGTAGTCTTGCGTAAGACTATCATACAAAATTTAAAGAGAAAAAGCAAGTCTATTTTATAAAGTATGACTTATAAAATTAGGCTTTGTGAGCGCGGTCGGCCATGATCTTGTCGGCAACGCTCTTGGGAACCTGCTGATACTCATCAGGCTCCATAGAGTACTGGCCACGGCCCTGCGTCTTGGAGCGCAGGTCGGTAGCGTAGCCGAACATCTCGGACAGAGGAACCAAAGCGGTAACACGAGCCGTGCCACCCTCGGACTCCTGATTGTTGATCTGGCCGCGACGGCTGTTCAGGTCGCCGATAACGTTGCCCATGTACTCATCAGGCACGATAACATTGACCTTCATGATGGGCTCCATGATGACGGGATCGCACTTCTTCATGGCATCCTTGAATGCCATAGAACCGGCGATGGAGAACGCCATTTCAGAGGAGTCGACCTCATGATAAGAACCATCCCACAGGGTGACCTTGACATCCACGACGGGATAGCCGGCGAGAACACCGGACTTCATAGCGCCCTGAATACCGTTGTCAACAGCGGGGATATATTCCTTCGGGATAGCGCCGCCAACGACACCGTTGACGAACTCATAACCCTTGCCGGGGTTGGGCTCCAGCTTGATCTTAACATGACCATACTGGCCCTTACCGCCGGACTGGCGGGCGTACTTGGTCTCCTGATTGGCTTCCTTGCGAATGGTCTCGCGGTAAGCAACCTGCGGAGCGCCAACATTAGCCTCGACCTTGAACTCGCGCAGCAGACGGTCAACGATGATCTCCAGATGGAGCTCGCCCATGCCGGCGATGATCGTCTGACCGGTCTCTTCATCGGTCCAGGTACGGAAGGTCGGATCTTCCTCAGCGAGCTTTGCCAGAGCAATGCCCATCTTCTCGGAGCCAGCCTTGGTCTTGGGCTCGATAGCAACGCGGATAACCGGCTCCGGGAAGTTCATGGACTCCAGAATGATGGGGTGCTTCTCGTCGCACAGCGTGTCACCGGTGGTGGTATTCTTCAGGCCGACAGCAGCCGCGATATCGCCCGCGTAAACGGTCTCGATATCCTTACGGTTGTTGGCGTGCATCTGCAGGATACGGCCGATACGCTCGTTGTTATCCTTGACGGAGTTGTAGACGGTGGTGCCTGCGTCCAGCGTACCGGAGTACACACGGAAGAAGCAGAGCTTGCCGACATACGGGTCAGTCATGATCTTGAAAGCCAGAGCTGCGAAAGGCTGGTCGTCGGAGGAGATACGATCCTCTTCCTCACCGGTCTCGGGGTTGGTGCCCTTGATGGCTGCAACGTCGGTAGGAGCCGGCATGTAGTCAACAATGGCATCCAGCAGCTTCTGAACACCGCGGTTCTTGTAGGAGGAGCCACAGACAACGGGCACGATCTCGTTGGAGATGGTAGCCTTGCGCAGAGCAGCCTTGATCTCGTCCTTGGTCAGCTCTTCGCCTTCCAGATACTTCATCATCAGCTCTTCGTCGGTCTCGGCAACAGCCTCGATCAGCTTGTCATGGTACTCCTGAGCCTTCTCCTGCATATCCTCAGGAATAGGCTCAACGCGGACATCGTTGCCCATATCATCATAGTAGATGTCAGCCTGCATATCAATCAGGTCGATGATACCCTTGAAGGTATCCTCCTGACCGACAGGCAGCTGGATAGGCACACCGTTGGCATGCAGACGATCATGGAGCATCTGTACGCAGCGGTAGAAATCGGCACCCATGGTATCCATCTTGTTGACGTAGACCATGCGGGGAACCTTGTACTCGTCAGCCTGACGCCAAACGGTCTCAGACTGCGGCTCAACACCACCCTTGGCGGCCAGAACGGTAACAGAGCCGTCCAGAACGCGCAGGGAACGCTGAACTTCAACAGTGAAGTCAACGTGGCCCGGGGTGTCGATGATGTTGATACGATGACGGTTCTTCTTGAAGAGAGCCGGATCGTGCTGAGTCTCGGTATGGCTCCAATAGCAGGTGGTAGCAGCGGAGGTGATGGTGATACCACGCTCCTGCTCCTGCTCCATCCAGTCCATCGTAGCAGCGCCGTCATGAACTTCACCGATCTTATGGTTAATACCGGTGTAGTACAGAATACGCTCGGTGGTGGTGGTCTTACCTGCGTCGATGTGAGCCATGATACCGATGTTACGGGTCATTTGCAGAGATACATCTCTCGGCGTAGCCATGGCTTAAACCTCCTCAGACAGCTTATCAATAACGATAGTGGGCAAAAGCCTTGTTGGCCTCGGCCATCTTGTGCGTATCCTCGCGCTTCTTGACGGAACCGCCGACACCGTTGGTGGCGTCGATGATCTCAGCGGCCAGACGAGCAGACATGGTCTTCTCGCCGCGGGCGCGGCTGTAAGCAGTCAGCCAGCGCAGGCCGAGCGTCTCGCGGCGGGCAGGGCTGACCTCCAGGGGAACCTGGTAGTTAGCGCCGCCGACACGGCGGGTCTTGCACTCGAGGTTAGGCATGATGTTCTCCATAGCCTTCTCGAACATATCGAGCGGGTCGTTGCCGGTCTTTTCCTTCACGATGTTGAATGCATCGTAAACGATCTCCTGAGCAACACCTTTCTTGCCATCCAGCATGATGTAGTTGACCAGACGGGTGACAACCTTGGAATTGTAAATAGGATCGGCCAGAACTTCGCGTTTTGCGACATTACCTCTTCTGGGCATCTTTCTTCCCTCCTTCACATAGAATGATATCATCGGTACTCGAAAGTTAAGAAACTCCCGTTGTGCCACAAAAAAGGCATTGGCCTATTTTATGGCGAAAAGATGTTTCCTTACTTCTTGGCACCGGCCTTGGGGCGCTTAGCACCGTATTTGCTGCGGGCCTGATTACGGTTCGCAACACCCTGCGTATCCAGAGTACCACGGATGATGTGGTAACGGACACCGGGCAGATCCTTGACACGACCGCCACGGATCAGAACAACGCTGTGCTCCTGCAGGTTATGGCCGATACCGGGAATGTAAGAGGTGACCTCGATACCATTCGTCAGGCGGACACGGGCAACTTTACGCAGAGCAGAGTTGGGCTTCTTGGGGGTCATGGTACGCACAGCAGTGCAGACACCACGCTTCTGCGGGCTGTTCAGGTTGGTGTACTCCTTTTTCTGGGAGTTGTAGCTCTTCAGAAGGGCGGGTGCAGTGCTCTTTTTGACCAGGACCTCACGGCCTTTGCGCACGAGCTGGTTAAAAGTAGGCATTTCTTTTCTCCTTTCTTCACTTATTGACGCGCTTTTTGCGGTTGCCGCGACCTTTAGGCCGCACTATTCCCCGCAACTCACGCAATGATTATATTACAGTATTCCGACTGAATTGTCAAGAGTATTGCCAAAAAAATCTTGAAAAAATCGTGCAATACGGAGAATTTTATTTTTTCAAAGCCAGCCGCCTTTTTCTGCCGCCTTCCGCAGGACTGCAGGCTGCTTTTGGAAAGCTTTGCACGCCGACCCTCCGGCAGCGGTGCGGTCGGCTTTTCCCGATGCAATGCGTCAAGACGGCATTTTTTGTCCATAATTCAGACATTTTTATACATATTTCACAATTTTTGTCCGAAAGAATCGTAGGAATGACAATACGATTTTTATTGCACCCAGCGCGGGTTTTTGTTATACTATAGTTACAGGCAAGGTAATGACGAGCCTGCCGAAAACCTTTATTCAGCATGAAATTCAAGGAGGTATTGACAATGAAAAAACTGCTTGCCGTTCTCATTTCCCTGTGCATGGTATCCGCGTTCGCTGTACCCGTTTTTGCAGACGCAAACAGCGATTACATCGCCGCAGTCAAGGCCTATCAGGCGCGGATTGCAGCCAAGGAAGCCGCTTATGTGGCCGCTGTCGATGCCTACTCTAAAAACGCAAAGGCAAAGGCTGACGCCGACAGCGCCGCGATCCTGAAGGCCGCCAGAGCCGCACAGGCAAAAGCCGATGCAGAGTGCCTTGCCGTTATCGCCGCAGGAAAAGCCGCACAGGCTCAGGCTGACGCCAGAGTAGCCGCCGTAATTGCCGCCGGCAAGGCCGCGCAGGCTTCCGCCGATCAGCGTGAGGCCGCCTACGCCAAAGCCGTAAAGGCATATCAGGATCAGATTGCAGCCCGTGAGGCCGCCTACATCAAGGCAGTTCTGGGCAAGTAACATCGTATACCTATTATAAAAGAGGAGCGCCCGCGGAGGGCGCTCCTCTTTTTTGGTGTATTGCGTCTGTAGGGGCCGCAGATGTGCGCTCCTTACATTCCTAGCCGGTTTATGGGGGGGACGCTTACTGCAGCTTCGCCAGTGTTGCCTCGGCGTCATCCAGAATGCGCTCAAACTTCTCAAGGGCTGCATCGACCGGCGCAGGGGTGGCCAGATCCACGCCAGCATGGCGCAGCTCATCCAGCGGATAGGCGCTGCCGCCCATCGAGAGGAACTCCTTGTAGCGCTTGACGGCAGGCTCGCCCTCCTTCAAAATACCCTCGGACAGTGCCACTGCCGTGGAGTAGCCGGTCGCATACTTATAGACATAGAATGGACGGTAGAAGTGCGGGATGCGGGCCCACTCATACTGGATCTCCTCATCAATGACCATATCCTCGCCGAAGTAATCCATGACCAGACGCTTGTACAGCTCGTTCAGGGCGGCAGCATTCAGGGCCTCGCCGCGCTCGACCATCGCATGTGCCTCGCGCTCAAATTCGGCAAACATCGTCTGACGGTAGACGGTGCCCTTGAAGTTCTCAAGGTACTGGTTCAGCAGATAGAGACGGGTCTGGGGGTCATTCTCGTTCTGGAGCAGCTGCTCGATGAGCAGGTTCTCATTGACGGTGGAGGCAACCTCCGCCACAAAGAGGGTGTAGTCCGCGTACTGCGGCGGCTGATGCTGGCGGGAGCGCCAGCTGTGGATGGTGTGGCCCATCTCATGCGCCAGCGTGGAAACGCTGTCCAGCGTGCCGCTGAAGTTGAGCAGGATATAGGGGTTGGAGTCATAGCAGCCGCCGGAGTAAGCGCCGCCGCGCTTGCCGCGGTTGGGGTAGACATCAATCCAGCGCTCGGCGTAGGCCTTGCGGACAGTCTCCTGATAGTCCTCGCCCAGCGGCGCGACTGCCTTCAGCACCATCTGCTGTGCCGTTTCATAGCTGTAGGTTTTTTTCAGATCGCCGACGAGCGGTGCATAGACATCGTAGAAGTGCAGTGCGTCCACACCCAGCATCTTCTTGCGCAGGCGGACATAGCGGTGCATGGCCGGCATGTGCTTGCGCACCGTTGCGACCAGATTGTCGTAGACCTCAACCGGCACATTCTCCCCCGCCATCGACATAGCACGGGAGGACGGATAGCTGCGGGCTGCGGCCTCGGCTGCCGCTGCCTTGACAGCGCCGGAGTAGGACGCAGCAAAGGTGTTGATGTGCTGGCGGTAGCCCTTGTAATAGCTGTGGAAGGCATTCTCGCGCAGGGTGCGGTCGGTGCTCATCTCAAGCGGCACAAAGTTGGAGCCGGTGACCTCCACGGTCTCCCCCTCCCCGTTCTTGACCGCATCAAACACCATGTCGGCATCCTCGAGATTGTGGTAGATCTCAGACGGCGCGGACATGACCTCGCCGAAGCTGGCCAGCAGCTTTTCCTCGGCCTTGGTCAGGGTGTGTGGCTTACTGCGCAGCAGGTCCTCCAGATTGAATTTGTACTCTGCGACTGCGGGGTCGTTGACGATAGCCGTCAGCTTGTCCTCGGGCAGGCTCAGGATCTCGGGCTGGGCGAAGGACAGCGCCGTGACCATCTTGACATATTTGCTGCCGACGCGGGCATACATGCTCTGGGCGGCGTTATCGCGGGTGTCCTCATCGTGGCGCTGCGAGGCATAGCAATAAAGGCGCTCCACCTTGCGGCTCACCTCGGTGGAGGCGTCCAGATAAGCCCCGATTGTGACGGCATCGCTCAGCTTGCCTGCAAAGGCAGACAGGCTCTCGATGTCGGCATCCAGACTTTCCAGCGCAGTCTCCCACGCGGCATCGCTTTCATACATCGGCGTCAGATCCCACTGGAACTGCGGGTCGAGCTCACTGCGCTCTTTCAAAATTTCGGCCATTGGTATTCTCCTTATTGTAAAATATTTTGTTGTGCAGAAGATGTCGGGGTGTGCGGTGGCATCCACCGCGTTGCCGGGCCGTCGGGGACGCCAGCCCCTACGCGTAGGGGCGGATTCCATATCCGCCCGGGGACATTGCGGCAGGCCAATGTTCCGCGGGCGAGCAATGCTCGCCCCTACAGATTATAATAGGGCTTTTTCCCACTCGGCGGGCTTGAAGCCGGGCAGGACGAAACCATCTGCCACCAGCAGCGGGCGCTTGACCAGCATACCGTCCGAGGCCAGCAGGGCAATCTGCTCTTCCTCGCTCATAGCGGGCAGCTTATCCTTGAGGCCCAGATTTTTGTAGACAAGGCCGCTCGTATTAAAGAACCGCTTAATGGGCAGGCCGCTCGCGGCAATCCATGCCCGCAGTTCATCTGCGGTGGGGTTATCCTCTTTAATATGGCGGGCGGTGTAGACAATGCCGTGTTCATCCAGCCACTTTTTGGCCTTCTGGCAAGTAGAGCACGGTGGGTATTGCAGGAACAACATAGGTTCACGCTCCTTAGTATCAGTTAACTTATTATAACCCAGCGGAGGGCGGGTGTCAATCAGGCATTTTTTTCGATGCATCGTATCTAAACGGAGCATCGGTTTACAAAGCACGAATTTCGTGTTACCCTTAATGCAAATAAGAACGGAGAGATTTTATGGACGCTAAGAGTTTCGGGGTATTTCTCGCACAGCAGCGCAAAAAGCAAGGATTTACACAGGCAGAACTTGCCGAACAGCTACACGTAACCGACAAGGCCGTAAGCAGATGGGAGCGCGGCATCGGTTTGCCAGACATAAACACCTTAGAGCCTCTGGCCAACGCCCTGCAAATGACCTTGGACGAACTAATTCACGCCGAAATAAAGCAGGAGCGCAGTACTGCTTCAGCTGTACAAGCATTTGTCGATTTGTTTTCTCCACAATCTCAATCTGTTTGGCGAACAATACGTTCAACCTGTTTTATCCTTTCTGCAGCTCTTTGCATAGTTGCACTCGCACTCTGCCCAGGCAATGTTGCCATTCAATGGAAGGTCAATTTTTTTGCTGTCCCCATAGCCTACGCAGGAAAATTCGTGGTGTTTCCCGCTTTGGCACTATTGGAAGCGGGCACATTGCATTTTTGGGAATTTTGTGATGCACACATTTCACTTCAAGAAAAACATTTTTTGACGTGGTGTTATATTCTTCATCCGCGCTTCGCAGAATTTGTGAAGTTGCTTCGAGAAGCAATTTTCCTGTTCTTCTTTGGCTTTCTTATCCCTTTTTGTGCACTTATGACCCTGTTGTTAAATACTCCTCATTTCTAACACTTCCTAATTCTAACAAAAATCCCGCCACTTGACGGTGGCGGGATTTTTAGTACAGGTTAGTGGTCGTAGGCAGCCTCAGCGGCATCGCGGGCGATTTCCGCCTGCACAAGCTCCTCCTCGACCTCCGGCAGACCAGTGCCGGCGGGGATGAGCTTACCGATGATGACATTCTCCTTCAGACCTGCCAGCGGGTCAACCTTGCCCTTGATGGCAGCCTCGGTCAGGACACGAGTGGTCTCCTGGAAGGAAGCAGCAGACAGGAAGGAGTCGGTAGCCAGACTGGACTTGGTGATGCCCAGCAGGACCTGGCTGGCCTGAACCAGCTTCAGATCGGTCTCACCGGCATCAATGCGGGCCTGAATCTCCTCGTTCTTGATCATGACATCGCGGCGGTTCACGATGCTGCCCATGATAAAGTCGCTGGAGCCGGAATCCTCAATGCGCACCTTACGCATCATCTGGCGGACGATGACCTCGATATGCTTATCGTTGATGTCAACGCCCTGCAGACGGTAGACCTTCTGGACCTCGCTGATCAGGTAGTTCTGGGTGGCGATAGCGCCCTGAATCGCCAGAATATCCTGCGGGTAGGCATGGCCCTCGGTCAGCAGTGCGCCCTTGGCGACCTCATCGCCCTCCATGACCTTGAGACGCTGACCGAAGGGGATCAGGTAGCTCTTGGTGATGGGTGCGCCGTTCTCGTCCACACCGTTGATCTCGGCATGGCGGGTCTTTTTGGTATCGTCAATGTGGACGGTACCGGCAATCTCGGACATGATGGCCATCGCCTTCGGGCGGCGGCTCTCAAACAGTTCCTCAACGCGGGGAAGACCCTGTGTGATATCTTCGGCCGATGCGATACCGCCGGTATGGAAGGTACGCATGGTCAGCTGGGTACCGGGCTCGCCGATGGACTCAGCGGCGATGATACCGACAGACTCACCGACCTTGACGCACTGGCCGTTGGACATGTTGGAGCCGTAGCAACGTGCGCAGACGCCCACATGGGCGCGGCAGGTCATGACGGAGCGGATCTCCAGCTCGGTGATGCCGGCGTTGACGACCTTCTCGGCGTCAAACATATCCATCATCTTATCCTTGCTGACGAGCAGCTCGCCGGTGGCGGGGTCCATCACATCATGCAGCGCGTAGCGGCCGTTCAGACGCTCCTTGAAGCTCTCGACAACGGAGTTGCCCTCGCTGATCTCGCGGACCCAGATGCCCTCGGTCGCGTGGCAGTCCTCCTCGCGGATGATGACCTCCTGAGAGACATCAACCAGACGGCGGGTCAGATAACCGGAGTCCGCGGTACGCAGAGCGGTATCGGCCAGACCCTTACGGGCGCCTCGAGAGGAGATGAAGTATTCCAGAATATTCAGGCCTTCACGGTAGTTGGCGCGGATAGGCATTTCCAGCGTCTTGCCGGCCGTGTTGGCCAACAGGCCGCGCATACCGGCCAGCTGCTTGATCTGGTCCATAGAACCACGGGCACCGGAATCGGACATCATATAGATGGGGTTGCGCTGGTGGTTCTTCTTCAGGTTGTCGCTCAGAGCCTCGGAGACTTCCTCGGTGGCGGCCTGCCAGATCTCAACGGTCTTGCGGTAGCGCTCCTCATCGGAGATCAGGCCGCGGTTGAAGTTCTTCATGACCTTCTCGATCTTCTTATCGGCAGCAGCCAGAATAGCGGGCTTCTCCTCGGGCATGATAGCATCGGGGACAGCGACCGTGATGGCGGACAGGGTGGAGTACTTGTAGCCCTGTGCCTTGATCTGATCCAGCATCATGGCGCAGGTCTTGGTGCCGTGCTTGGTCAGGCAGCGGCTGATGATGTCGGGCAGGCCCTTCTTCGTCAGCTTGTCGCTCTTGCCGCCGGATGCGATCTTGAGGGTGCGGGGGTTCATCTCATAGTCGAACTTCGTAGCCGGGTCGGTACGATCGACATAACCCAGATCCTGCGGGATCGGGTTGTTGAAGATGATCTGGCCCATCGTGGTATCGACCAGACCGGTCTCCTCCACGCCGTCAAAGGTCATGGTGCGGCGCACCTTGATGGGTGCCTGCAGGGTGATCAGACCCTCGGAGTACGCCATCATGGCCTCGGCCTCATCGCGGAAGACCTTGCCGTGGCCCTTATCCTCGGGGTTGACGAGGGTCAGGTAGTAGCTGCCCAGAATCATATCCTGCGTGGGCACGGTGACGGGCTCGCCGTCAGAGGGCTTGAGCAGGTTGCCGGAGGCCAGCATCAGCATCTTGGCCTCGCGCTGGGCCTCGGTGGACAGCGGCAGATGGACAGCCATCTGGTCACCGTCAAAGTCAGCGTTGAAGGGGGTGCAGACCAGGGGGTGCAGCTTGATGGCACGGCCCTCGACCAGAACAGGCTCAAAGGCCTGAATGCCCAGACGGTGCAGCGTAGGCGCACGGTTCAGCAGGACGGGGTGGCCCTTGATAACAGTCTCGAGAGAATCCCAGACCTCGGGGCGGGCGCGCTCGACCATCTTGCGGGCGGACTTGATGTTGTTGGCCTTCTCCTTCTCGACCAGATCCTTCATGACGAAGGGCTTGAACAGCTCGAGAGCCATCTCCTTGGGCAGGCCGCACTGATACATCTTCAGCTCGGGGCCGACAACGATAACGGAACGGCCGGAGTAGTCAACACGCTTGCCCAGCAGGTTCTGACGGAAGCGGCCCTGCTTGCCCTTGAGCATATCGGACAGGGACTTCAGCGCACGGTTGTTGGCACCGGTGACCGGGCGGCCGCGGCGGCCATTGTCGATCAGGGCGTCCACAGCCTCCTGCAGCATACGCTTCTCGTTGCGGACAATGATGTCGGGGGCACCCAGCTCCAGCAGGCGCTTCAGACGGTTGTTGCGGTTGATAACGCGGCGGTACAGATCATTCAGGTCGGAGGTCGCAAAGCGGCCGCCGTCCAGCTGCAGCAGGGGGCGCAGATCCGGCGGAATGACGGGGATAACCGTCATAATCATCCACTCGGGGCGCTGGTCGCTCTCGAGGAAGCTCTCCACGCACTCCAGACGCTTGAGCAGGCGAACACGCTTCTGGCCATTGGCATGCTCAAGTTCCTCGCGCAGCTCCTTGCTGAGCTTGTCGAGGTCGATCTCGGCCAGCAGCTTCTGGATCGCCTCAGCGCCCATGCTGGCTTCAAACGTATCCTCGTACTTTTCGCGCATCTCCTTGTACTCACGCTCGGTCAGCAGCTGCTTTTTCTCCAGCGGGGTGAAGCCGGGGTCAGTGACAATGTAGTTGGCGAAATACAGGACCTTGTCCAGCTGACGGGGGCTGATGTCCAGCATCAGGCCGATGCGGCTGGGAATGCCCTTGAAATACCAGATGTGCGAGACAGGTGCAGCCAGCTCGATGTGGCCCATGCGCTCACGGCGGACCTTGGCGCGGGTGACCTCGACGCCGCACTTGTCGCAGATCTTACCCTTGTAGCGGATGCGCTTGTACTTGCCGCAGTGGCATTCCCAGTCCTTGGTAGGTCCAAAAATGCGCTCGCAGTACAGGCCGTCGCGCTCCGGCTTCAGGGTGCGGTAGTTGATGGTTTCGGGCTTGGTGACCTCGCCGTAGCTCCAGGCACGGATCTGGTCCGGGGAGGCAAGGCCGATCTTAATCGAATCGAATTCTTTATTTTCCATTCAGCGAACCCTCTCAAATTCAATATGACACACGATACACTCGATCAATTCGATCAATCGTCGAAGGAATCAGACTCGATCGCGGCGAGGTCCTCGGCGCTGGGGCCGGCATCCTCATCCAGATCATCGTCAAAGCCCTCGTCGGCATCCTTGACGCTGTAGTCGTCCTGCAGCTCACTCTCGACCATGACATTATCGCCCAGGTCGTAGTCGTTGTTCTCAAAGCTGCTGTCATCGTCGTCAAACTCCTGACGCATATCGACGGCGTTGCCTTCCTTATCCTGCACAACGATATCCAGACCAAGGCTCTGCAGCTCCTTGAGCATAACGCGGAAGCTCTCGGGGATACCGGGGCGCGGGATCGGCTCGCCCTTGACGATGGCCTCGTAGGTCTTGACACGGCCCACGACATCGTCGGACTTGATGGTCAGGATCTCCTGCAGGGTGTAGGCGGCGCCGTAAGCTTCCAGCGCCCAGACTTCCATCTCGCCGAAGCGCTGGCCGCCGAACTGTGCCTTGCCGCCCAGAGGCTGCTGGGTGACCATGGAGTAGGGGCCGGTGGAGCGGGCGTGGATCTTATCATCGACCAGATGATGCAGCTTGAGGTAGTACATATAGCCTACCGTGACCTTGTTGGGGAACTGCTCGCCGGTACGGCCGTCATACACGGTGGTCTTGCCGTCATCGGTCAGGTCGATCTTGGAGAAGTCAATGACATGGCCCTTCTCGCCCATCAGACGGTCGAGGTGGGTCGGGTACTCGGGGGCGTTCTCGCCGTGCCACTTCTCGCGGGCATCGGCGAAGCAGTCGCGCAGGTCAGACTCGTGGGCACCGTCAAAGACGGGGGTCTGGACCTTCCAGCCCAGCGCCTTGGCAACATAGCCAAGGTTGACCTCCAGAACCTGACCGATGTTCATACGGGAGGGAACGCCCAAGGGGTTCAGCACGATGTCCAGCGGGGTGCCATCGGGCAGGAAGGGCATATCCTCCTGCGGCAGAATGCGGGAGACAACACCCTTGTTGCCGTGACGGCCTGCCATCTTATCGCCGACGCTGATCTTGCGCTTCTGGGCGATATAGCAGCGCACGCACATGCGCACACCGGGCTGCAGCTCATCGCTGTTCTCGGGGGTAAAGACCTTGACATCGACCACGATGCCGTAGGCGCCGTGGGGCACACGCAGGGAGGTGTCGCGGACCTCGCGGGCCTTCTCACCGAAGATGGCGCGCAGCAGGCGCTCCTCGGCGGTCAGCTCGGTCTCGCCCTTCGGGGTGACCTTGCCGACAAGGATGTCGCCGGTCTTGACCTCGGCACCGACGCGGATGATACCGCGGTCGTCCAGATCCTTCAGTGCGTCATCGCCGACGTTCGGGATGTCGCGGGTGATCTCCTCGGGTCCGAGCTTGGTGTCGCGGGCCTCGGTCTCATATTCTTCAATGTGGATGGAGGTGTAGACATCCTCGCGGACGAGCTTCTCGTTCAGCAGGACGGCGTCCTCGTAGTTGTAGCCCTCCCACGTCATGAAGCCGACCAGAGCGTTCTTGCCAAGGCTGATCTCACCGTTGCGGGTGGCGGGGCCATCGGCCAGCACATCGCCGGTCTTGACGGCATCGCCGACATTGACGATGGGGCGCTGGTTGTTGCAGTTGCCCTGGTTGGAGCGCATGAACTTGATCAGCTCATAGGTATCGGCAGAGCCATCGGCGCAGCGGACAACGATCTTGTCGGCGTCAACATACTCGACCGTGCCGTCATGGGCGGCCAGCACGCAGACACCGGAGTCGGTGGCGGCCTTGTACTCCATGCCGGTAGCGACAATGGGCTGCTGGGTAACCATCAGAGGCACAGCCTGACGCTGCATGTTGGAGCCCATCAGGGCACGGTTACAGTCATCGTTCTCGAGGAACGGGATGCAGGCCGTGGCCACAGAGACCATCATGCGGGGAGAAACATCCATAAAGTCGACCTGAGAGGCCTCAAACTCCTGAATGTCGTTGCGGTGGCGGCCGGAAACGCGGCTGCGGACAAAGCGGTTGTTCTCGTCCAGCGGCTCGTTGGCCTGCGCAACAATATACTCGTCCTCCTCCTCGGCAGTCATATAGACGACCTCATCGGTGACGACGCCGGTGGCCTTGTCAATGCGGCGGTAAGGTGCCTCCACAAAGCCGTACTTGTTGATCTTGGCGTAGGTGGCCAGATAGGAGATCAGACCGATGTTCGGGCCTTCAGGCGTCTCGATGGGGCACAGACGGCCGTAGTGGGTGTAGTGAACATCGCGGACCTCGAAGCCTGCGCGGTCACGGGACAGACCGCCGGGGCCCAGAGCGGACAGACGGCGCTTGTGGGTCAGCTCGGCCAGAGGGTTGTTCTGGTCCATGAACTGAGACAGCGGGCTGGAGCCGATGAACTCCTTGATAGCAGCCACGACCGGGCGGATATTGACCAGGCTCTGCGGGGTGATCTTCTCGCCGTTCTCCTGATTCTGCAGGGTCATGCGCTCACGGATGACGCGCTCCATGCGGGAGAAGCCGATGCG
>ERZ791809.134-NODE-134-length-63874-cov-3.838199_pt1 | contig 63874 bp, 51 predicted proteins | sample MGYA00509946_ERZ791809 | MGnify/ENA primary metagenome ERZ791809 (study PRJEB30046, sample SAMN00791993) | human gut metagenome | study: EMG produced TPA metagenomics assembly of the A metagenome-wide association study of gut microbiota in type 2...
TATATTGATGATGGTTCCAAGGACAATACCGCAGCGGAGGTTCGGAAGCTTCACGAAAAGGATGAACGGGTGCATTTGGTGTCCTTTTCCCGCAACTTTGGCAAGGAAGCAGGAATTTATGCGGGCTTCCAGAAAGCAAAGGGGGACTATGTCGTGATGATGGACGCTGATCTGCAGGATCCTCCGTCACTTTTACCGGAGATGTTTTCCTACATTAAGCAGGGCTACGACAGTGTGGCGACAAGACGTGTGACCCGAAAAGGCGAACCTCCGATCCGGTCGTTTTTTGCAAGGATGTTTTACCGCATCATGAATAAAATTTCCAAAACGGAGATCGTGGACGGCGCACGCGACTATCGCCTGATGACGAGACAGGTTGTGGATTCGATTCTTTCGATGTGCGAATATAACCGTTTTACGAAAGGAATTTTCGGCTGGGTCGGCTATGAGACGAAGTGGCTGGAGTATGAAAACGTGGAACGCACCCACGGCGAGACAAAATGGAGCTTCTGGAAGCTGTTTTTGTATTCGCTGGATGGAATTACCGCATTTTCAACAGTGCCGCTGGCAATTTCGTCTATCATGGGCGTTGTGTTCTGCATTATAGCATTTGTGGCGATCATCGCCCTGATTATCAAAAACCTGATTTACCATGATCCGACGCCCGGCTGGCCGTCGATGGTATGCATTATTCTGTTGGTTTCCGGCGTGCAGCTTTTTTGCCTGGGAATCGTGGGACAGTATCTGTCCAAGACCTATCTGGAAGTGAAAAAGCGTCCGATTTATCTGGTAAAGGAAGAACTGTAATGAATTATGAGAACCTGATCAGCATTGTGATGCCGGTTTTTAACGCCCAGGCGTATCTGGAGGAAGCGCTGGAATCGGTTCGCCGCCAGACATGGACGGACTGGGAGCTGCTGGTGGTAGACGATCATTCTACGGACGGGAGCGCAGGTCTTGTGTCAGAAATCTGCAGAAAAGACGCGCGAATTCGGCTTCTTTCCCAGACGGACGGAGTAAAGGGCGCGGCAAATGCAAGAAATTTCGGGACAGCACATGCAAATGGACGTTATCTCGCATTTATGGATGCGGACGATATCTGGCGGGTGGACAAGCTGGAACGGGAAATGGCTTTTTTGCGGGAAAAAGACGCAGCCTTTGTATTTTGCTCGTATGAATTTGGAGACGAGCATGCGGTCGGAACCGGCAAAATCGTGCGGGTTCCCGATCAGTTGACTTATCAGAAAGCGCTCAGCCGGACGGTCATTTTTACGAGCACGGTGCTGTTTGACTGTGAAAAAATTGACAAGGCGCTTTTGCAGATGCCGGACGTGCCGAGCGAGGACACGGCGATGTGGTGGCAGATTTTAAGAAACGGACACGTCGCTTACGGGTTAAAGGAAAATTTGGTGATCTACAGAAGACCGGAAAAATCCCTTTCCTCGAACAAGCTCCGGGCGATTACAAGAATCTGGGGACTTTACCGGAAACAGGAAAAAATGTCGGTGATCGCAAGCGCAGCATGTTTTTGTATGTGGGCGGTGCGCGCTGTGTGGAGAAGAATATAGCGGGAGAACGGAAGATGAAGAAAAACGATTCTGTCAAGCGGCTGATTATTCTGGCGCTTGGGCTGATTGGACTGTGCGTGCTGACTGCTTTTTATGCGCACGACTGGTTCGCCTATTATTATCATCATATTGCATGGAAAACACATAACCGTTTTAATGTAAACGGTCATTTGCTGATTGTTGCACTGTATTTCATATTGCTCTTTTTCTTTTCCAATACTTATGGAGCACTTAAAATCGGCTATCTGAAGCCGCTGGATATTTTCCTGTCTCAGCTGTTTTCTCTTCTGTGCGTCAATGTAATCAGCTATGCGCAGCTGTCCCTGATGTACGGCTGGTTTATCATCGGCGGGGCGCATATGGTGTCGATGATGCTGTATCAGCTGGTGTTTGCAGGGCTGTGGGGCTGGCTGTGCAATCTGATTTACCGTCGCGCGTTTCCTCCGCGGGAGCTGCTTTTGGTGCACGGTGAGCGCCCGGTAGAGGATATCCTTGGGAAATTTGCAGGACGGAAGGATAAATATCATGTTGCAAAGTGCATGAATATCAAAGAGGGGTACGATGCGGTGATCCGCGAGGTCGGAAAGTATGATGCGGTCGTTCTCTGGGATATTCATACGATGGACAGAAACGTGCTGCTCAAATATTGCTATAGCCATTCGATCCGCGTTTATATGATGCCGAAGATTCCGGATGTGCTGGTAAAGGGAAGCGAGCAGCTGCACTTGTTTGATACGCCGATTCTGCTGACGAGGGAATATGCGCTGAGCGTAGAACAGAGAATTGCAAAACGGTTTATCGATGTGGTATGTTCGCTGATCCTGATTGTTGTGACATCGCCGATCATGCTGATTACGGCGGTGGTGATCAAGCTGTATGATAAAGGTCCTGTGCTGTACAGGCAGGTCCGCTGCACGAAGGATGCGAAAGAATTTTATATTCTGAAATTCCGCAGCATGCGCGTGGATGCAGAAAAGGACGGTGTGGCGCGGCTTGCCGCCAAAAACGATTCCCGGATTACGCCGGTGGGCAAATTTATCCGTGCGGTTCGTATCGACGAGCTGCCGCAGCTGTTCAACATTTTAAAGGGCGAGATGTCCTTTATCGGTCCCAGACCGGAGCGGCCGCAGATCATCCGCGAATATATAGAAGAAATGCCGGAGTTCGCATACCGTACCAGAGTGAAGGCCGGGCTTGCGGGATATGCGCAGGTATACGGAAAGTACAATACAACGCCGTATGACAAGCTGAAGCTGGATCTGTTTTATATTGAGAATTATTCCGTATGGCTGGACTTGAAGTTGATGCTTCTGACATTGAAAATCCTGTTTACGCCCGACAGCACGGAGGGCGTGGACGAGAAGCAGGTGACCGCCATGAAAAAACAGGTGCAGGAGGAAGAAAAATAATGCCTCTGAAAAGAGATGAAGCATTTTGGAAAGAGGGCATGGACGAAAAACGCTTTGCCCTCTGTTGTATTCATAAAATATGGATCTGTCTGGCGGCAGCTTTGGCTGGCGCTGTTTTTGCTGCGGGGATTTATCTTGGTGTGCGGCAGCTGACGATGGGGCCGAAGCAGTATCGGTCGGAGGTTTTATATTCGATCGTCTATGACATCGACGAGGATGACGAGGTTTTAAAAGAATTTATCAACGAATATAACGCCTATACCTGGGGGGATATGATGCGCTCCGACCGCGTGATGGATACGGTGCTTTTGCAGCTGCCGGACGTGGAACGATCCGTGATTGAGGCTTCGATCAGCACAGAAATCGCGTCGGACCCGGAATTTCTGACGGCGTACTTTACGACAGAGGACGCAGCACTTTCCGACCGGATTGCGGCAGCTTATAACCGCGCCATGACGGCATTTGGACAGACGATGCAGGGACGCGGTCTGACGACAATTGAAGTGTGGAAAACCGTTCCCGCACAGGCGGTGCTTCCGGAAAATAAAGTGAAAAATGCGGCGGTGCTCGGTCTGGTGCTCGGACTGCTTGCCGGAATCCTGGGCGTGGCAGTCTGGTATGTTCTGGACGATTCCGTTTTGCTCAGCTCAGACGTGGAAAAACGCTGCGCAATTCCGGTTCTCGGCTACCGAACGGCAAAGCCAGATGAACAGTTCGGTGCGCTTCTGGATGCGCAGCTGAGAGCCAAAGCGTCTCAGACCGCTTTTCAGGAAATTTCGCTGGACACGGTGCTTTCCGGGACGATGGGGCTTGGAGAAGAAGAAAAAATTCCGCTTATCCTTTTGGTTCGCTGGAACACACCCTGTATTAAAAAACTCGGACTTGCCCTCGATCTGCTTGCTCAGCGGGAGATCGCGGTTGTGGGCGTGATCCTCACGGACGCGGACGCACGGTTTTTGCACGCTTACTACAGAATGTAGGCTTCCACGAGTGAACTGGCGCAGGATTACAAGAAACAAAGGAGACAGCTCATGAAACTGCAGATTCTGGTTTCCTCCCTGAATCAGGAGGTCAAGTCGCTGGCAGAGAAAATGAATCTGCAGGCGGATACAATTCTCATCAATCAGTGTAACGAAAACCGTTACGAAGAATGGACGCAGGACGGTCATCAGATCCGCTGCTATCATCTGGCGGAGCGGGGTGTCGGGCTGTCGCGCAACAACGCGCTTCTGCGTGCGGACGCCGACCTGTGCCTCTTTTCTGATGAAGATATCGTTTATGACGATGGTGCAGTTGAGCGGATTATCGAAGGGTTTGAGCAGCATCCGGAGGCGGACATGCTGCTATTCAATGTGCGCGTGCAGGAGAGCCGCTTTACCTACTGGAATTCGTTTTATAAGCGGGTGAGGTGGTATAACTGCGGTCGTTATCCGGCATACAGCTTTGCACTGCGTACGGCGAAGATGCACGAAAAGAATCTGACCTATTCTTTGTTGTTCGGCGGCGGCGCGAAATATGCAAACGGAGAGGACAGCTTGTTTATCCACGACTGCCTGAAAGCCGGGCTGAAAGTCTACAGCATTCCGGTCGAAATCGGAGAAGAACAGCCCAGACCGTCAACCTGGTTTTTCGGCTTTGACCGCAAATTTTTTCACGACAGGGGCGTTTTGTATCATGTGCTGTATGGAAAGCTGGCGGCGGTGATGGGATTTCGGTTTCTGCTGAAAAATAAATCCAATATGAATTCTGAGAGCTGCCCGGAGGGGCTGACCTTTGATGAGGCGAAAAAAGCGCTTCTGTCCGGAATCCGCGACGCAAAGGGAGGGCTGTAAATGGTATTTTATTTTCTGATTACAGCGGTTACGATTGCCCTCGCGGGGGTGATGGACGCGGTCTGGACGCGCACGGGGCAAGAGGCAGGCAGTGCTGGGCTGTGCGCTGGACAAGCCGCCGAGAGTGTGGCATCCGGGAATGGCAGGCACGCCTGCGGCATCTCATCATCCGGCGGCGGCTTGTTTTCGGCGGGCGTTTCCCGACGTCGCGCCTTCGACATCGTGTGTCTCACGGCTATTTTCCTGATTCTGGCGGGCGTGAGTGCGCTGCGTCTGGAGGTCGGTAACGATTACGGCAAATATGTCGAGAATTTCCACGAAATCTGGGCGGGAACCGATCAGGCGTATGTGGTGACAGAAGCAGGATTCAATTTCGTGGTATGGCTGATTTATACGATTTCCGGGTATGAAAATTATCTGCTGGTATTCGCGGTGTTCGGTGCGGTTACAGCTTTTTTGTTTTTAAAGGCGCTGTATGAGCAGAGTGACTGCTTCTGGCAGAGCTTCGCGATGTTCATGCTGCTGGGCGTATATTTTCGGACATTTACGACGGTGCGTTATTATCTGGCACTTGCGGCAGCACTGTATGGAATCCGGTTTGTACTGCGCAGGCAGTATGGCTGTTTCGTGATCTGGATTGGCATTGCGGCGCTGTTTCATAAATCTGTTCTGATGGTGCTTCCGCTGTATTTGTTGGCTGTGCTTCCGTGGAAAAAATGGATTGCGCCGGCGCTGACTGTGATCGGAGGGATCGGTTTTGTTTTCCAGCGTCCGCTTTTAAATCTGGCGCTGACGTGGTATCCTACATACAGGGACACCGTATATCTGTCACAGGATATCGGTCTGAAAGCGAATGCGTCCGGAATCCTCCGGTGCGTGCTCGTTTTTGTGCTGGCGGCAGTGGTTGGCAGGTGTGGAATGGAAAAGGAGCAGAACCGTTTCTGCCTGAAATTAAATTTTTTCGGACTGCTGTTTTATACCTGCGGTTCGTTTTTGCCGCTGGTATCGAGAATGTCCTATTATATGATTACGCCGCAGCTGCTGCTCATTCCGGGACTGCTTGGCTGCGTGGAGAACCGGAAGCGGAAAAATATTTTAACAGCACTTGTGGGGATCGTATGTCTGGGGTATTTTTTGTGGTTTTTAAAAACGGCATCCGGAAGCGGGATGCGCGTGCTTCCCTATAAGACCTGGATTTTTACGGATAAGGAGTGGATCAATGGCGCAGATTTCTTTTAGCATTGTGGTAGTATGCTTAAACCCCGGCGAAAAGCTGTTGAAGACGGTGCAGAGCGTATTGAACCAGAAATACGGAAATTATGAAATTGTGGTAAAGGACGGCGGTTCGACGGACGGCTCCCTGGAACAACTTCCGGCGGACAGCAGAATCCGGGTTTATACAAGACTGGACAGTGGGATTTATGACGCGATGAATCAGGCGATGTCCTATGTGACCGGTCAGTTTGTCCAGTTTTTAAATTGCGGAGATCTTTTACACGACGATATGGTGCTGGAACGGCTTGCAGCTGTGATGGAGCGTAAGCGCAGCAGAGGAGCCGACGAGGAAAGCCTGGGACATAAGGAAAAAGAGCGGATTTTTTATGGAAATCAATATCATGAGGCGTGGGGCAGCGTGATCTATTCTGCACCGGAGGTCAATGATTTTACCTGTTACAGAAATGTGCCCTGTCATCAGGTTTGCTTTTACGACGTCCGTCTGTTTGCAGAGCGTGGTTATGACGTAAAATACCGTGTCCGCGCAGATTACGAGCATTTCCTGTACTGTATTTACGATCGGAAAGCGGAAGCGGTTTATGTGGAGATGATTGTTGCGGATTACGAGGGCGGGGGCTTTTCCGAGACAAAGGAGAACCGTCGGATTTCCGAAAAAGAGCATGCCGAAATTACAAAACGTTATCTCGGACGCGATAAGGCGCTGCGTTATAAGCTGCTGATGCTTCTGACGCTGGCACCGCTTCGGACAAAGCTTGCAGAGGACGAAAAATATTCCGAGTGGTACAACGGGATCAAGGCGAAAATTTACGGAAGGTGCGGCCATAAGGACGAACCGGGGGAGAATCGGAAATGAGAGTGTTATGGGTATGCAATATTATGCTCCCGGTAATTGCGCAGGCGCTTTCGCAGGAATATAGCGTGCGGGAGGGCTGGCTGTCCGGGATACTGGGGCGGTATCTGGAGACGGAGAACGGCGCAGAACTGAGCGCAGCGGACGTGACAGACAGCGCTGCATCGCCCGGCGGACGGCAGCAGGGAGCCGAAACTGCGGCTGCACTGACGCTCGGCATCGCATTTCCGGTTGCACCGGGCAGGGAGGAGCTATCGCAGCGTCTGCAGCTTGGCAGCTATAAAAAAGAAGTCGCCTGCTATGGCTTTGCAGAGGATTTAGAGCACCCGGAGCGCTATGACAGCGCGATGGAAGCGCGTTTTTTACAGATTTTAGAGGACTTTCAGCCGGATATGGTGCATATTTTCGGGACGGAGTTCCCGCATGGCTATGCCTGTGCGAAAGTATTTCACAGACCGGAGCGGACGCTTGTGGGCTTGCAGGGACTTTGTATCTCCTGTGCGGACAACTACATGGCAGATCTCCCGGAAAATGTACAGAACAGCAGGACACTGCGAGATATTTTAAAAAAGGACAGCATCCGGCAGCAGCAGGAAAAGTTTTATCAGCGCGCGGAAAACGAGAAAAAACTCCTGTTGTCAGTCGGACATGTAACAGGACGGACAACATTCGATAAAACGATCAGTTTGGAGATAAATCCATCCCTTGTTTATCATACCATGAACGAGACAATGCGCCCACAGTTCTACAGCGGATGCTGGGAGATCGAAAAAACTGTGCCCGGAGAAATCTTTATCAGTCAGGGAGATTACCCGTTAAAGGGCTTTCACTATCTATTGCAGGCGATGCAGGAAATCCTGCAAAACTGTCCCGAGGCGCATATCAAGGTGGCGGGCATCAGCGTGCTCGGCGTAAACGGAATAAAGAGCAGAATCAAGATTTCGGCATATGGAAAATATCTGCGCAGGCTGATTTTGAAGAATCGCCTCGAAGGAAAAGTGCGTGTGCTGGGAAATCTTTCCGCGGAGGAGATGAAGCGGGAATATTTGTCCGCGCAGATATTTGTGTGTCCGTCTGCGGTGGAAAATTCCCCGAATTCCGTGGCAGAAGGGCAGCTTCTTGGCGTGCCCGTGGCGGCGAGCAGAACCGGCGGAATCCCGGATGTTGTAAAAGACGGCGTAAGTGGTCTGTTGTTTGAAAAAGGAAACGTTCACGAGCTTGCCGCGTGCGTCAGCCGGATTTTGACAGATAAACAGCTTGCAAAGGAGTTGTCGGCTTCGGAACGGGAGACTGCGGCGAAGCTTTACAACGGTGAAAACAATTATCAAAAACTGATAGAAATTTATCAAAACATCGAATGAACGAAGCTGCTGATCGGAGCAGGGAAGCGGGAATGGAGGAAAACGTGAAGGCTGTTTTTATTTCCAATTATATCAATCATCATCAGATTCCGTTTTCCAACGCACTGTATGAACAACTGGGGGACGATTACCATTTCATCCAGACCGAGCCGATGGAAGAAGAACGGATTGCGATGGGCTGGGGACTGGATGCAGCGACTCTGCCATATGTTGTTTGGGCGGATCGGGAGGAAGAACGCTGCCGGAAGCTGATCGAGGAAGCGGATCTGGTGTTTGCAGGCTGGACGAAGCGGCTGGATCTGGTTTTACCGCGGCTTTCCTCGGGAAAGCTGACGTTTCGGGTGAGCGAGCGGATTTACCGCGAGGGGCAGTGGAAAGCGATCTCTCCGAGGGGGCTGCTTGCAAAATATAAAGAACATATCCGGTTTCGAAACCAGCCGGTGTGGCTTTTGTGCTGCGGCGCGTATGTGGCGTCGGATTTTTCACTGATCGGAGCTTATCCCGGGAAAAAGCTGAAATTCGGCTATTTTCCGGAGACGCTGCGCTGTCCGCAGGAGGAATTGTTTGCCAAAAAGAATACGGATAAACTGCAAATCGTCTGGGCGGGACGGATGATTTCGTTAAAGCACCCGGAGTTTGCAGTGAAGTTGGCTGGAAAATTAAAGGAACAGGGGTATTCGTTTGAGCTGCACTTTGCGGGAGGCGGTCCGATGGAAGAGGCGCTGAAGCAGGAAGCAGCAGCGCTCGGAGTGGCAGAGAAAATCGTTTTTCATGGATTTCTAAAGCCGCAGGAGGTTCGAAGCCTGATGAAACGCTGCCAGCTGCATGTGTTTACAAGCAACTATCTGGAAGGCTGGGGGGCAGTAGTCAGTGAGGCGATGAACAGCGGCTGTTGTGTGGTGGCAAACCGTCAGATCGGCGCGGTTCCGTTTTTGATTGAGGACGGCGTAAACGGCAAAAGCTACCCGGACGGCTCTTATGAAGCCTTTGAGCGGACGGTATTGGAGCTGTGCGCGCAGCCGGAGCAGATCACAGCGCTTGGAAAAGAGGCATACCGGACGATTACAGAAAAATGGAATGCAGAATGTGCGGCGCAGCGCTGCCTGGAATTTTATGAAGGCTGGAAAGCCGGAAAGCTGCCGGAGTGGGAGGATGGACCGCTCTCTGCCGCGCCGAAGCTTTCCGCGCACTGGAGCTATAATGAGGGAACATTGGATGGAGAATAAAACAGAACAAAACTGCCTGATCAGCGTGATCGTGCCGGTCTACAATATCCTGGACTGCCTGGAGCGATGCGTCAACAGCATCTGTGGACAGACCTGGAAAAATCTTGAGATCCTGCTGGTGGATGATGGATCAACGGACGGAACCGGAAAGCTGTGCGACCTGCTTGCCGAAAAAGATGACAGAATCCGGGTTTTCCATAAGCCGAACGGCGGTTCTTCCAGCGCGCGAAACCTTGGAATCAGTATGGCAAAGGGAAAATGGATCGGGTTTGTGGACAGCGACGACTGGATCGAGCCGCAGATGTATGAAAGGCTGTATGAAGCTGCGACCGCTGCAGGCACTTCAATTGCGCAGGCTTCGCGGGATGAGATCGACGAGGATTACCACAAAAGACCGGACGTCTGTACGCCGCCGGAACAGGAAGTTACCTGCACGGCAGAAGATTTTCTGAAAACGCTGCTGCTGCATCAGGGCGATTGCTCGTTCTGTACGAAGCTGATCAAAAAGAGCCTGTTTGAAGGTCACCGCTTCCCGGAGGGAAAGCTGAATGAGGATTTCCGCCTGCTGGTTGAGCTTTTATGTGAGGGCGAAAGGGTGCGGATCTTGCCGGAGCAGCTGTATCACGTTTTTTACCGGATCGGGAGCAATACGCGCCGGAAAGATAAAAACGATTTTTCGAGAGTGTTTGAGGATATCGTAGAAAATGCGGATTATATGGAGCAGCTGACCCGAGAGCGCTACCCGGAGCTTCGGGAATATGCGGTGCGCTTCGCACTCGTTCAGCGCCTGGATTATCTGCTGCACATCCCGGTGGGACGGATGGTGGATACGGATGTGTTTTACAAATCGGTAAAGCAGTATCTGCGCGGGCATTTTTCGGATACGCGGAAAAATCCGCTGCTGGATAAAAAGAGCAGAACCTATCTGACGCTTCTGACGATTGCGCCCAAAACCGTGCGCCGCGTGCACGGCTGGACGATGAAGCTGCGGGGAGTGGGGTGAAAAAACGCCGTAACATCGATCTCTATTGAGAGGATGCTACGGCGTTTTGCGTTTGAAATTTATGTTACAGTTCACTCGCGCCATTCGCAAAAGCGCGTCTTCGACGCTCTCAGCTGCTTCGCAGCTCATTTTTGCTCATAAAGTGGCGCTCCCTCCGTACCTTTTTGTAAGCAGATTTTCATGCGAGCATGAAATCTGCTTACAAAAAGGTACGAGTGAACTGTAACGAATTTATTTTACAGGCTTTGCGCCTGCTTTTTCCTGCAGTTTTTCGATGTTTCTCTTGAACCAGTTCTTCTTTTTCTGATTCTCGGGCTGTACCAGCGTTCCGCGGACTGCCTTAACATTTGTTAAGTAGATGCCGCTGACGGTTGCCTTGACTTCTTTTTTCACAGGAACCAGGTCGAAAATCTTCTGGTCGCAGACTAAGGTAACGATCTGCGGACCGACTTTTGCCTTGACAATCGGAAGCTTGGAACGGCGCATCATCTTCGGCGTATTGTCGATGACTGACTGCGGAAGTCCGGCTTCTTTGAGCTTCATGATTTTCTTGTCAATTACAAGCATGGTCACATTCTGCTTATATGCTTCAATCTGCTGCTGCTGTTCTTCCTGTTTTTTCTGCATCTTTCTTCCAAGAAAATAAAGAACAACGACTGCGACGATCAGAATGGCAAGGATGACCAGCAATACCACTGCCCAGGTTTTCATAGTGGTGAATCCTCCTCTTTCTTTGTACTGCACAGCGGCGCTGTCTGTACGGTGTGTCCGCTTAGCATTCTTATAGAACATTTTAGCAGAATTTACGGTATTGTACAAGGAGTTTTGTTGAAGTTAATAGCCACCTGGGGTATAATGTATCCAGCACGAAAGAAAAACAAGCGACGCCGAAGGCGGCATTTGTTTTTCTCGTGCGGATAGCGAGCGGACGGCCTGCGAAGCAGGCGAAGAAGCGCGGAGCGCGAGTCCGCGAGCGTTGGTGAATGAGGACAGCGCCGCCTTCGGCGCTGCTGACAGGAAGGAACAGGCAGTAATGACGACGTGGGTGCAGTTTTGGCAAACATTTCAGGAAGTATTCCGCTACACATGGGCACATATGGTATGGATCAATCTGGTTCTTGCGATTATTATTATTTTCTTCCAGAGAAAGGAAGCAAAGTCAGCGTGGGCGTGGCTACTGGCGTTGAATGTGCTGCCGGGTCTGGGATTTTTAATGTATCTTCTCGCCGGGACAGACATGCACAAGCGGAAGATGTTCAAGATCAAAGGAATCGAGGAGCAGATAAACGATGCGGTGCGCCGCCAGGAATACAGCGTCAAAAGCCGCGAGCTGGAGCAGGAAAACCCGGATTTGAAGGATTTTTCGGATCTGGTCTTTTTTAACCTGGAAAGTGCCGGATGCATGATTTCCGGAGACAATGCGGTAGAGATTTTCACTGACGGCAACGACAAATTCGATGCTCTGATCGAGGATATTAAAAATGCGGAATCCTATATTTTTTTACAATATTACATCATAAAAGATGACGTGCTCTTCCAGAGGATTCGGGAGGCACTGCTGGAAAAAGCGGCACAGGGTGTAGAAATTCGGATCTTGTATGATGCGATGGGCTGTCGGAGCGTTGGAAAGCACTTTTGGAAAGAAATGGAAAAGCAGGGCATCCATGTTGCGGTCTTTTTCCCGGCTCTGTTTGGCAGACTGCATCTGCGTGTAAACTACAGAAATCACAGAAAAATTGCAGTCATCGACGGAAAAGTGTCTTATGTCGGCGGCTTTAATATTGGCAAAGAGTATATCGGACTGGATCCGAAGTTCGGGCACTGGCGGGATACCCATCTGAGAATCTGCGGCAGCGCAGTCGGTGGACTTTTGCTGCGCTATATTCAGGACTGGGACTATGCAGCGAGAGAGAATCTGTTTGAAAATCCGAAGTATTTCATCCTGCCGGAAGAAAAAGCCGGCAATGTCAAAATGCAGATCATTTCCAGCGGACCGGACTCCGAACTCCAGAGTATCCGGGACAATTACCTGCGGCTGATCCACAAGGCAAAAAAGAGCATTTACATCCAGACGCCATATTTTATACCGGATGAATCGATCCAGACGGCGCTTCTGATGGCAACGATGTCCGGTGTGGAGGTCAATTTGATGTTTCCGTGCAAGCCGGATCATCCATTTGTGTATTGGGCGACACTTTCCTATGTCGGCGAGCTGATCATGGCAGGGGCGAACTGCTACACCTATGATAATGGTTTTTTACATGCAAAAGGATTGTCCATTGACGGAAAAGCCTGCTGCTACGGAACAGCGAACATGGATATTCGGAGCTTCGCACTCAACTTTGAGGTCAATGCCATGATTTTTGACCAGAATATCGCAGGGGAAATGGAACGGATTTTCAGGGAAGACTTAAAGTGCTGTACGCGGATCACAAAGGAAATGTACAAGAGCAGATCTGTCTGGATCCGGTTTAAGGAGCAAATCAGCAGACTGCTGTCTCCGGTCTTGTAACAGCCCGCCAAGTGTGATAATATATAGGATATTGCAATTCTATTTACTATGGATTTTATGTCCGTAAGATGATGAGGAGATCAATTTATGAAAAAATTTATGACAGCCGTTACGGCAGTGTCTCTGTCTGCCATGATGCTGGCAGGCTGCGGCAAGACAGATGTGCAGGAGACAACTGTACAGGAAAGCACAACAGCTGAGACAGAAGCAGCAACAGAAACCGAAAGCGAAACCAAGGTATACCCGGACGAAGCTTATCTGGATGGCATCAACCTTGGCGACTTTGTAGAGCTGGGCGATTACAAGGGCGTTGATGTTACGGTTACCAGGGCAGAAGTAACCGACGAGATGGTGGATCAGTACATTCAGAGCGTTTTGGACAGCAACAAAAATAAAGAAGAAGTAGATCGTGCCGTAAAGGATGGCGATGTTGTTGATATCAAATATGTCGGCAAAAAGGACGGTGTAGAGTTTGACAACGGTTCTTCCGACAGTTACGAGCTGACCATCGGCTCCAATACCTTTATCGACGGTTTTGAAGACGGCGTGATCGGCATGAAGAAGGATGAGACAAAGGATTTAAACCTTACCTTCCCGGAGGATTACAACAATACAGACCTTGCCGGTGCAGACGTTGTATTCACGGTAACGGTAAATCATGTTTATGAAGAAACTGACGCGGTTCTGGACGATGCTTTTGTAGCAGCCCGCAATATTGACGGCGTAAGCACAGTAGAAGAATATCGTCAGTACGTTTACGATAACCTGATGAGCTCTGCCAAGAGCCAGCAGGAAACAGAGCTGGAAAGAAATGTTCTGGAGGCGGTAACGGCAAATGCAACCTTCAAGGAAACTCCCGAAGAGATGGTAAGCCGCTATTATGACCGTCTGGTTAAGAACCTGACCACTACTGCAAGCATGTATGGAATTGATCTGGAGACCTTTATGGCATACAGCTACGGCCTGGCTGCGGATGAATATGAAGACGAGCTTCAGAAATCTGCACAAAGCGCAGCAGAGCAGATTCTGGTTATGCAGGCGATCGCAGAAAAAGAAGGTCTGACCTTAACCGATGAAGAGCTGCAGGCAGATCTGGAAAGCAGCGCATCCGAATATGGTTATGATTCCGTAGACGCTTATCAGGAAGCGGTTGGTGACCTGCGCGGCTACAAAGAATATCTGATGTCTGAAAAGGTAACCAAGTATCTGGTTGAGAATGCGAACGTAACCGAAACAGAGGCGTCCACAGAGGAAACGACCGAAGAGACAACAGAAGCTGAAACCGAGACAACAACAGAGACAGCGACCGAAGCAGAATAAGCCGAGGCACAGCTGACGCACGAGGCGAGTGAGGAGAGAGAGCATGGAACTGACAAGTGTAAGACAGTTATTCAGAGAAAAAGAACAGTTTGCCGGCCAGAAGGTGACAGTAGGCGGCTGGGTAAGAAGCAACCGGGATTCTAAAAATTTTGGATTCCTGGTTGTAAATGATGGTACCTTTTTTGAGCCGCTGCAGGTTGTATACGCAGCGGACAAGCTGGATAATTATACAGATATTGCCAAAATCGGCGTCGGAGCAGCTGTCATTGTAACAGGTACGATTGTAGAGACGCCCGGTGCAAAACAGCTCTTCGAGATGCAGGCAGACGAGGTTGTAGTGGAAGGCGCATGCGGACCGGATTATCCGCTGCAGAAGAAGCGTCACAGCTTTGAATATCTGCGTACCATTGCACATCTGCGTCCCAGAACCAATACGTTCCAGGCAGTGTTCAGAGTTCGTTCCCTGATCGCCTATGCGATTCATCAGTTCTTCCAGGAGAGAGATTTCGTCTATGTGCACACTCCTCTGATTACCGGAAGCGACTGCGAGGGCGCAGGCGAGATGTTCCAGGTTACAACTTTGGATTTGAACAACGTTCCGAAAAACGAAGACGGTACTGTGGATTATACCCAGGACTTCTTCTGCAAGCCCACCAACCTGACCGTAAGCGGACAGTTAAACGGCGAAACCTATGCGATGGCGTTTAAGAACATTTATACGTTCGGACCGACCTTCCGCGCAGAAAACTCCAATACCACCCGCCATGCGGCTGAGTTCTGGATGATCGAGCCGGAAATCGCATTTGCGGACTTAAAGGACGACATGGTACTGGCAGAATCCATGCTCAAATACATTATCCGCTATGTGCTGGAGCATGCTCCGGAAGAGATGAACTTCTTCAACAGCTTTGTGGATAAGGGACTTCTGGAAAGACTGAACCATGTATTGAACTCCGATTTCGGACATGTGACCTATACCGAGGCGATCAAGATTTTGGAAGAGCACAATGACGAATTCGATTATAAAGTATACTGGGGCTGCGACCTGCAGACCGAACACGAGCGTTATCTGACGGAGAAGGTGTTCAAGCGTCCGGTATTTGTAACAGACTACCCGAAGGAAATCAAGGCATTCTACATGAAGTTAAATGAGGACGGCAAGACCGTTGCCGCTATGGACTGTCTGGTTCCCGGCATCGGTGAAATCATCGGCGGCAGCCAGAGAGAGGATAGCCTCGAGCTTCTGGAACAGCGCATGGACGAGCTTGGACTGAACAAAGAGGATTACGGCTTCTATCTGGATCTGAGAAAATACGGCTCCGCAAGCCATGCGGGCTTTGGTCTTGGATTTGAGCGCTGTGTTATGTATCTGACCGGTATGGGCAACATTCGCGACGTTATTCCTTTCCCGAGAACGGTAAAGAACTGCGAATTATGATAAAAGATTTGAGCGGGATGAACTTTTGGGTTTATCCCGCTCTTTTTTTGTTGTATACTGTATAAAGTGAAAACGATGTACTAGAATGCAAAAAAGGAAGATACGGATGGGAAATCATCACTGGAAAAAAATAGCAGCAGTTATGCTTGCGGCAGCGATCGGAATACAACCTGTCTATGTGCAGGCAAAGACACGGGAAGAAATTCAGCAGGAACGAGAACAGAAAAAGAGCGAGCAGCAGGGCACGCAGAGTCAGTATAAGCAGAGTCAGAGCAAGGTCAGCAGTCTGGAAGGTCAGCAGGACGCTTTGGAGGAAGAAATACAGGAGCTGGATTCCCAGCTGGTAGAGGTCATCGCCAGTGTAAGTCTGATGCAGGATCAGATCAGCGATACCGAAAAGCAGATCGTAAAGGCGCAGGAGGACTATGACGTAGCGAAGGCGCAGGAGGATGCACAGTATCTTGCAATGAAGAAGCGTCTCCGTTACCTGTATGAAAAGGGCGATACCAGCTATATCGAGATCCTGAGCAACGCCTCCAACTGGAGTGGCATGCTCAATCAGGCGAATTATGTGGAGAAGCTGTATGAGTACGATAAACAGATGCTCAACCGATACATCCTGATTAAAGAAGAGGTCGCACAGAAAAAGAACGATTTGGAAGATAAAAAGAGCGACCTGGAAACGCAGAAATATGAGCTGGAAGAGGAACAGGCTTCCATGCAGCAGATGATCGATGAGAAAAAGTCCCAGGCGAATGATTTCGATGCGCAGATTGCGAAAGCGAAGCAGGAAGCTGCAGCATATAAAGCGTTAATTAAACAGCAGAATTCCGAGCTGGCAAGGCTGGATGAGGAAGAAAACGCAATCATCAAGGCCGAGGAAGAGCGCCGGAAAGCCGAGGAGGCTGCGAAAAAAGCGGCGGAAGAAAAAGCAAAGGCGGAAGCCGAGGCGAAAGAAAAAGCTGCAAAGAGCAGCGATTCCGGCTCTTCTGACAGCAGCTCCGGCAGCTCCTCTTCCTCGAGCAGCAGCTCCGGCAGTTCTTCGGGCGGCGGCTTAAAGACCGTTCCTCCTGCGAGCGGATCGAGTGGAAGCGACATTGCGGCGTATGCCTGCCAGTTCGTCGGAAACCCGTATGTAGCGGGCGGAACGAGCCTGACAAACGGTGCGGACTGCTCCGGATTTATCTGGGCAGTGTACAGGCAATACGGATACGGCCTGCCGAGAAACTCTGCTGCTATGAGAAGTGCAGGACGCGAGGTTTCCTATGAAGCTGCTCAGGCAGGCGACATCGTCTGCTATGCAGGCCATGTGGCGCTGTATCTGGGCGGCGGACGAATCGTGCATGCCAGCACAGCGAGAACAGGAATTAAGTACGGATATGCGAATTATAAGCCGATTCTGACAATTCGGAGAATTGTAGGATAAAAGAAACATAGAAACTCCGGGAACAAGATACCTTCTGTATCTTGCCCCGGAGTTTTTATGATAATGAAATGTCTGCAAAACGCGCATTTTATTGCTTTAAAGACTCTTTTTCAGAAACTTGATCGTTTCGTCGATCAGCTGGGATACGGACAGATCGGCGGTTCCGATGATGTGGTTGTTGCAGCGGTTGACCGGAAGCAAAAGCTTCTGGGCATGGCTCTGTCCGACGGCGACCGCCATGGCGGGCGTCACTTCCCCAAGCAGGGAGTCTGCGGACAAAATGCCGAGGGGACCGATGATAAAATCCGCATCCCGGCAGGCAACAAGCACAGGATTTTCTCCGGTTGCGCCGAAGTCAGCCCCGGCTTTGAGCATGGCAGCGGTTGCGGTTGTGTTGGTGCCGATGGCATACAGTTCACAGTCGGGCAGCTGCTCTTTACAGAGGCGGGCAGTCACAAGACTGCCGATTCTGCCGCCCTGGCCGTCAATTACTACGATTTTCATAAATCCTCCATTTAGAGACATTTTGCACAGAAAAAATAGGAGCTGAACAATATTGTTCAGCTCAATTTTTTATCTGGCTCAGTCGTCGTTATCTAAAGCCAGTCCTTTTTTATACTTTGCGACAGCAGCCTGGATCTTATCGTTGGGATCGAGCAGATCGCTGATGGAAGTATCATGGTTCAGGGTGTCGATCAGATAAGCAACGTATTTGCTCATATCACAGTTGACATACCATTCCCGTTTTAACAGCTCTTCAGGCTGATAAATCAGGTTGGTGGTCAGGACACGGTTGATATTGCCGCATGCATAAGCCTTGTCGAATTTCTCCATACCGCTTGTGAACAGACCGAAGGTGGTGCAGATGAAGATCTTACGGGCACCGCGCTGCTTTAATGCGGATGCAACTTCGAGTACGCTTTCGCCGGAGGAAATCATGTCATCGATGATGATCATATCCTTGCCTTCTACGCTGGTACCCAGGAATTCGTGAGCAACGATCGGATTTCGTCCGTTAACAACTCTGGTGTAGTCTCTTCTCTTATAGAACATACCCATATCCAGACCGAGTACGTTTGCAATGTAAATTGCACGTCCCATACCGCCTTCATCCGGGCTGATAACCATCATGTGGTTGGAATCGATCTGCAGGTCGGGCTCGGTGCGCAGCAGGTTTTTGATGAACTGATAAGAAGCCTGAACGGTTTCGAAACCGTTTAACGGGATGGAGTTCTGGACTCTCGGGTCATGGGCATCAAAGGTGATGATGTTGTCAACGCCCATCTTTACCAGCTCCTGCAGAGCGAGTGCGCAGTCCAAGGATTCCCGTGCGGTGCGCTTGTGCTGGCGGCTTTCATAAAGGAAAGGCATGATAACGGTAATTCTTCTTGCTTTACCGCCGACAGCAGCGATGATACGCTTCAGATCCTGATAATGATCGTCAGGAGACATATGGTTTTCATGACCGCAGAGGGAATAGGTCTGGCTGTAGTTGGTTACGTCAACCAGCAGATACAGATCCGTACCGCGGACAGATTCCAGAATAACGCCCTTGGCTTCGCCGGAACCAAAACGCGGCACCTTGCTTTTTAAAATGTAGGAGTCACGCTGGTAGCCTGCAAAGGCAAGGCTGTCTTTGTGCTCGCTCTCGCGCTGGGTGCGCCATCTTACAAGATACTGGTCAACTCTCTGTGCAAGGGATTCGCAGCCCCTTAACGGGATAATCCCCAGGGAGCCAACCGGAATGGTTTCGAGATTTCTGGTTTCTTCACGTTCCATCATGGAAGTTCCTCACTTTCTGAAGGTAAAAGTTAATATTTTGGATATCTGCGTCAGCGGACCGGGCCCGAGACTGCGGATACCTTTTTACACATACGAATATCAGGGCCGGTGAGTTTACAGAATTCAAAATTGCTGGCAATTCTGGAAAAAATTCGGTCCTGATAACGGTTTCTGCAATCTTCCAGAGAAAGATTGGTAGAAATGATAACGGATTTCTGCCGGAGCAGACGTTCGTTCAAACAGGTAAAGAAATGGGAGAGCGTCACTGCCGTGGCAGTTTCGGTGCCGAGATCGTCGATAACGAGCAGATCGCAGCTGTAGAGATCCGCACAGAGTGCGGAAAGCTCTTCCCGTGCCCTATAGTCAAACGTGTTCCTGGCGAGTAAGTCGAAAAGGGATGCTGCGCTGAAATAAAGCACAGAACAGCCCTGCTCGATACATTCCTTTGCAATGCAGTTGGTCAGGAATGTCTTGCCCGTACCTACTGTACCATAAAAGAAAAGGTTTTGGTAGGACGTTTTAAAATTTGTGCAAAAATTTTTACATTTTTCGACAGCCTGGCGATAGGAGGTCAGTTCGTCTCCCTGAAAAAAGGAATAGGAGAGCGTGCCGAAGTTTTCTTTTTCGAGCATTCGTTTCAGGTTGGACTGTTCATAAAGAAGCGCGATCTCCGCCTGACGGAAGCAGTGGCATTTCTGACCGTGCACATAGCCGGTGTCCTGACAGTCAGGACAGTCGTAGATCGGATCGAGAAAATCTGCCGGGTAGCCGTTTTCCAGCAAAAGGGCGGCACGTTTCTGTGCAAGGTCTTTGAGCTGGTCTTTGAGCTGTGCAAGCGCATTTGTATCCCCTGCGAGCATCTTTTTTCCCTGTGCGACAGAGGTGGATGCAACGGCTTCGTCGAGGGCCTGATAGCCGGGGACTGTCTCATAAATGTGATGCAGCCGTTGATCGTGCAGATGGCGGTTACGGGTCTGATGCTCTTCGTATTGCCGCAGGATGGAATTGTATTGGGAAACAGTCAGTGCCACATCAAACCTCCTTACTGCTTCAAAAGCGCCTCTTCAAGCGCATCGAAATCATAGCTGGAATGCATGAAACTGTTATATTCTGCTGTGGAGCCGCTGCGCGCCGGGCGAGATGCACGCTCTTTCTGATAGGAGCTGTCGAGTCTGGCGATGTCCGCGACATGGCGGACGCCTGCCTTGTACCAGGCGGCGAGGATGCTGTCTGCATAGGCGAAGCGGTGTCTGTCGGTAGCCAGGACGGTGCGTCCGCAGGCTTCTAAAATAACGTCGAGCTCAAAGCAAAATTCCTCTGTCCAGCGGCGGATATAGGCGAGCTCATTGCGTGCGGGGGTATTGGTCTTGCCGAGAGCGTTCATAATGGAATAGACGTTCTTGTCGTAACGGGAAACATGACCTTCTGCCTGGGCAGGTGTCGTGATCCCGGCTTCCGCCCAGGCGATCGCGACCTTTTCAATGTAGCGGAAATCCTTTTTGCCGCGCTCGACGCAGTATTGCAGCAGATAGTCGATCAGGTCATCGGAGAAATGGAGCTTATCCGTGAAAAAGAGGATCGACTTCATATCGGCGGGGCTTAATGTGCGTCCGAGATACTGCTCTGCGATGAAAATCAGCTGCGCAGTATTCTCCTGCTGCTGGAAGGATTTGAGCTCGTCCAGACTGTATGCAGGTTTGGCATAGGGATCGGCAGGCTCAAGGGACTGGTGGGAAAGCATCGTAATGCTGCGGATCTGCGGTGCGGCCGTGCGCCCGGAGGAAGCAGCCGTGGTGTTGGACGTATCGCGCGCGGCTGCTCCGGGCAGGGCTGCGTCAGCGCCTTGCTCAGAATTGCGGGCTGCGTCGCCAAAGCGTTCGGCATCAGAGCTACGAGTCGTGTCCGCAAACCGTCCGACATCGTGTGAAATATGTCCGGTGGTCTGCTCCGTAGAAAAATCAGTTTGTCCTGCGTCCTGTCTCTTCCCCTTGGAAAGGGGGAGCAGACGGATCTGCTGCAGGGTTGTGCGGTCGGGCGAAAGCTTGAGCGTCAGGATGCCGCACTTTTCCCAGTAGCAGAGGGCGCGCAGAATGTCCTTTTCCGTATGATTAAAGCGGTCTGCCATGTCCGAAATGCTGACAGGATCGCCTGCCTGCAGACGGCGCACGAGAAAAAGATACACCTTTAACTGTGCATCGTTGGCATCTTTTAAATATTCATCGATAAAAACGTTGGAAAGGACGGTAGCATCCGCTGCCCCGCCGCACAAAAAAATCTCACTCATCCTATTATTCCCGGTTCTCTGTAAAAATTGCTGCAGTTTGTCTGCGTCCTGCAGACTGTGGAAAACTTTTCAATTCCTTTTGGCAAGCCCCATTTTAACACAGACATTTTAAAAAGGAAACAGGAAGTTTCCGGCTCAGGGCTGATAAACACTGGGGTTTTCGTGGATGTGGATAATGTGGAAAATGTGTAAAAGATTGTCAAAGGCGCAGAAATATCATCTTTTTTTGGAAAAAAATATCCACAGCCAGAGAGGAAAGTTTTCCACGTTCTGGCTGTGGATAATGTGGATAAGTTATCTGGAAAGCAGGTTTTCGCCGATATTTACAACATCTCCGGCTCCCATAGTTATCAACAGGTCCCCGTTGATACAATTTTTTAAAACGAAGTCCTCAATTTCCTCGAATGTATGAAAATAAAAACATTCTTTGCCCTCTTTCTGTACCAGAGCCTGCAGATCGGCAGAGCTGATGCCGAGAGTGTCAGTTTCACGGGCGGCGTAGATGTCTGCGAGGATGACCTTATCCGCCAGCGCGAGGGACTTGGCAAACTGAGGTAAAAACGCTTTCGTTCTGGTGTAGGTGTGAGGCTGGAAAATGCACCAGAGCGTCTTGTGCGGATAGTTGAGTGCAGCGTGCAGGGTCGCGGCGATTTCAGTCGGATGATGTGCGTAATCGTCCACAATTGTTATACCATTTATCGTTCCTTTATATTCGAATCTGCGGTCAGTTCCGTGGAAGTTCAGCAGCGCTTCCGCGGTATCCCGGTAATCGATGCCGAGCAGATCGGACAGGGCGACTGCAGCGAGGGCATTGGAGATATTGTGCTCCCCGGGAACGCCGAGGGTAAGCTGTCTGGTCTGACCGTTTAAGCTGTGCACGGTAAAGGTTGCGTCCGCTGTTTTATTATAGGAAATATCGGAGGGATAATAGTCGGAAGCAGAGGTTATGCCGAACGTAACGACGCGGCATGCCAGACCCTCTGTGATCTCCTGCCAGTTTTCGATGTCGCCGTTGATAAACAGAGTGCCGTCCGCAGGCAGAAGCTGTGCAAATTTGCGGAACGAAGCACGGATATCTGCCAGGTCTTTAAAGAAGTCCAAATGGTCTTCTTCGATATTCAAGATGATGCCGATTTTCGGGAAAAAGCTTAAAAAGCTGTTGGTATATTCGCATGCCTCTGCGACGAACAGACCGGAGTGGCCGACGCGGATATTGCCGTGGATGGATTTCAAAATGCCGCCGATAGAAAGGGTCGGGTCGGTATTTGCCTGCAGCAGAATCTCGGAAATCATGGAAGTGGTGGTCGTTTTGCCATGGGTGCCGCTGACAGCGATCGGCGTGTCGTAGTTTTTCATCAGCTGTCCGAGAAATTCCGCTCTGGACAGCATGGGAAGCTGCAGCTCTTTGGCACGGGAAAATTCCTGATTGTCTGCATGTACTGCGGCGGTGTATACGACGAGGTCGATGTCATCTGTGATGTTTTCCGCTTTCTGGGGCTTGCCATAGTTGACGTGTGCGCCGCTTTTTTCGAGGTGCTCGGTCAGGGCAGAGCGGTTCCAGTCGGAGCCGGATACGGTAAAGCCCTCGGATAAAAGAATTTCGGCGAGGCCGGACATGCTGATACCGCCGATGCCGATAAAATAAACGTGAATTGGATGGTTAAAATCTACCTGATACATAAAGAATCTCCATTTCTGAATTGGAATACTGTACTGGGTCAATTGTAGCGCAAACTCTCTGAAAAAACAAATAGAAACTTCGGCGCCGTCTGCAGCGTTTTTTTTCTTCGACAAAATAACAATGTGTTATCGGTTGACAAAACATACCGGAAAAGACGAAAAAGGACATTTTGTGAATAATTAAAGAAGGAAATGGAAGCGGTAGCTTGGGAAAATTGAATATTTTGAATAAAAACATAAACCTACTAATTTGATTTGTGTCTATATTTCACAAGAAAAAAGGTCGAAAAGGGCGTGCAAATGTAAAATTATTATTCACTTTTACAGATGCGTGTGTTATACTTTTCTTAAACCCGGCGACAGCCGTGGGAAAGTTGATAGAAACAACGAGGTGAGGACATGATTAAGAAGGAAATGATTGCCATGTTACTGGCAGGCGGGCAGGGAAGCCGACTGGGCGTGCTGACTGCAAAAGTAGCCAAGCCTGCAGTTTCATTTGGCGGAAAATATCGGATCATTGATTTCCCATTAAGCAACTGCATCAACTCCAGTGTTGATACAGTCGGTGTACTGACACAGTATCAGCCTCTGCGGCTGAATACGCATATTGGGATCGGTATTCCGTGGGATCTGGACAGGAATATCGGAGGTGTTACTGTTCTGCCTCCTTATGAAAAAAATGAAAACAGCGAATGGTACACCGGTACAGCAAACGCAATCTATCAGAATATCGAATATATGGAGGGCTTTAACCCGGAATATGTGCTGATTCTTTCCGGCGACCATATTTATAAGATGGATTATGAAGTGATGCTGGATTTCCACAAGCAGAACGGTTCAGAGTGTACGATCGCCGTTATGCCGGTTCCGATGGAAGAAGCCAAGCGCTTCGGTATCATGATCACCGATGAGAACAAGCGGATCGTGGATTTTGAGGAGAAGCCTGCCAACCCGCGCAGTAACCTTGCATCCATGGGTATTTACATATTTAACTGGAAAACGCTGAAGCAGGCACTGATCGATAATGCAGATCAGCCAAACCTGGACTTTGGCAAGCATGTCATCCCTTATTGTCATAAAAACGGCGCACCGATGTACGCATATGAATTTAACGGTTACTGGAAAGATGTCGGAACCCTGACCTCCTACTGGGAAGCGAATATGGAGCTGATCGATGTTGTTCCGGAGTTTAATCTTTATGAAGAATACTGGAAGATTTATACAAAGAGCGAGATCCTGCCTCCTCAGTACGTTGCAAAGGGCGGTGTGATCGAACGCAGTATCGTCGGAGAAGGCTCTGAGATTTACGGACAGGTTTATAACTCTGTGATCGGCTGCGGTGTTACGATCGGTAAAGATACGGTTGTGCGTGACTCCATTATCATGAACAATACAGAGATTGGGGAGAACTGCGAGCTTAACAAGGCAATCGTAGCAGAAAACACGAAGATCGGTGATCACGTCAGACTGGGCGTCGGGGAAGAAGCACCGAACGATACTGCACCGCATATTTACTGCGACGGTATTGTCACTGTTGGTGAGAAGAGCGTTGTGCCTGCCAATGTATCTGTAGGCAAGAATTCCGTTGTATTCGGCATTACGACAGCAGACGATTATCCGGATGGATATCTGGCAAGCGGCAAAACATTGATTAAGGCAGGTGACAAACAGTGAGAGCAATCGGTATCATTTTAGCAGGCGGCAATAACCGCAAGATGAGAGAACTGTCCCAGAAGCGCGCGATCGGCGCGATGCCGGTGGCAGGCAGCTACAGAAGTATTGATTTTGCGCTGAGCAACATGACGAACTCTCATATCCAGAGAGTCGGCGTGCTGACCCAGTATAACGCCAGAAGCTTAAATGCACATTTAAGCTCCTCCAAATGGTGGGATTTCGGAAGAAAACAGGGTGGATTGTTTCTGTTTACTCCTGCGGTAACCGCGGAGAACAGCTCCTGGTATAGAGGCACGGCAGATGCCATTTATCAGAACCTCTCCTTCTTAAAAAACAGCCATGAGCCCTATGTAGTTATTACCTCCGGCGATTGTGTATACAAGATGGACTACAACAAAGTCCTCGAATATCATATTTCCAAAAAAGCGGATGTGACCGTTGTCTGCAAGGACATGCCGGCAAATGTAAACGTAGAGCGGTTCGGTACCATCAAGATGAACGAGGAAAGCCGGATCGAAGAGTTTGAAGAGAAGCCGATTGAGGCACGCTCCAATACCATTTCCTGTGGTATTTATGTGATCCGCAGACGTCTCCTGATTGATATGATCGAGCGCTGTGCAATGGAAGACCGTTATGATTTTGTAAAGGATATTCTGATCCGCTACAAAAATCAGAAACGGATCTTCGGATATAAGATCAAAGATTACTGGAAGAATATTGCAACGGTGGAAGACTATTTCGATGCTAATATGGACTTCTTAAAACCGGAGATCCGTAATTACTTTTTCAAACAGTATCCGGATATTTATTCAAAGGTTGACGATTTGCCGCCTGCAAAGTATAATGTTGGAGCAAAGGTTGAGAACAGCCTGATTTCCAGCGGCTGTATTGTCAACGGCACGGTAGAGGATTCCGTAATCTTCAAGAAATCCTTTATCGGAAATAACTGTTACATCAAGAATTCGATCATTTTAAACGACGTATATATCGGCGATAATACGCACATCGAAAACTGTATCGTAGAAAGCCGGGATACAATCCGTGCAAATTCTTTCTATCGCGGAGAAGATGAAATCAAGATTGTAATAGAGAAAAACGACAGATACATTATCTGAAACGCGAGGGGGAATAAGTTATGACGATTACCGATGTAAGGGTTCGGAAAATTGCCAAAGAAGGTAAAATGAAAGCGATTGTATCCATTACCGTGGATGACGAGTTTGTGGTGCATGATATCAAAGTAATAGAGGGAGATAAAGGACTGTTCATCGCGATGCCGAGCAAGCGCAGCGCAGATGGGGAATACCGCGATATCGCCCATCCCATCAGCCAGGGAACCCGGGAAAAGATCCAGGGAATTATTTTGGAAGCATACAATACGGCATTGGAAGAACCGATTGCATAACTTTATAAATAAACTGAAATAAATACAAAAAATAAATACAGACTACAACAGACAGTCCCGGTGCAGCGATGTACCGGGACTGTTTTCCTGACCGGATATCCGGTTAGAAAAGCCATCTGTATGTCTCCGCAGATGGAAAAGGCAGCAGGGTACATTCTCACTTGCCCGAGCGGGGGAAACTGTGCTAACATGAAAGCACAACAGACAGCGCCTGCTAAAGCAGAAAAGGGCAGGCAGAAGCAGGAAGGAAACGGACAGAACATGTATGTAATTGCAGGACTTGGAAACCCGAAAAAAGAATACGATAATACAAGGCATAATATCGGCTTTTCCGTCATAGATATGCTGGCAGATAAGACCGGAATTTCTGTAAACACGGCAAAGCACAAGGGACTTTTGGGTGCAGGCTATTTAAACGGGCAGAAAATCATTCTGGTAAAGCCGCTGACTTATATGAACCTGAGCGGCGAATGTATCCGGGAAGTGCTGGATTATTATAAGGTAGACGGCAGCACGAACCTGATCGTAATTCACGACGATATCAGCCTGGAGCCTGGCATCATCCGGGTGCGCAAAAAAGGCAGCGCGGGTGGTCATAACGGTTTGAAGAATATTATTCAGCATCTTGGAAAAGATCAGTTTGTGCGGATTAAGGTCGGCGTCGGGGAAAAACCGGCAGGCTACGACCTTGCGGACTATGTGCTGGGACATTTTGATCGGGAGGAGCAGGTGCTGATGAAGCAGGTTTCGGAGGAAGTCTGTGAAGCGGTGCAGATGATTCTGGAAAAAGGTCCGGATGCAGCGATGAACGTGTATAACGGGCGAAAAGTGGAGAAGGCATAGCATGAAGGTATTGACAGCTCCGCTTTGGGAATTGGCGGAGTTTGAAGAGGGAAAAGCACTTCTGGACAGAGGAAAAGGGCATGTTGCCTTTTCCGGACTGTATGATTCCCAGAAGCTTCATATGGTATATGGATTGAGCGATGGTTTTACACAGAAAATCATCGTTACTTTCAGTGACAAAAGAGCGCGGGAAATCGGCGCGGAATATGGGTTTTACGACCGCAGGACGATGGTGTATCCGGGCAAGGATCTGATCTTTTATCAGGCGGATGTTTCAGGCGGCGATCTTGTGCGGGAGCGGATGCGTGTGCTGCGCGCGCTGCTCGAAAAGCGTCCGGTTACGATCGTAACGACGATGTCCGCGTTGATGATGCCGCAGACGCCGCTTTCCGGGATTGTGTCAAGAATACTGCATTTCGATAAAAAATCAACGGTAGACGAGAGGGAACTTTCCGTTCAGCTGGTGGAAATGGGTTATGAAAAGAGCCCGCAGGTGGAGGAACCGGGACAGTTTTCCATTCGCGGCGGAATTATTGATATTTTCGATATGACGGAAGAAAACCCGTATCGGATCGAGCTGTGGGGAGACAGCGTGGAGTCGATTCGAAGCTTTGACGTGCTGTCCCAGCGTTCGGTGGAAAATCTGGATGAGATTGCGATTTATCCGGCAACGGAGCTGATGCTTTCGGAGGCGCGCAGGCAGGACGGCTTTGCGAGAATCAAAAAAGAGACGAAGCAATATGCCAAAAAATTGCGGGAGCAGGGCAATCCGGAGGCAGCGCACCGGATTGAGACGCAGATCAAAGAAATCGAAGAGTCTGCGCAGGAGTTTGGCAGTGTAGTCAATCTGGAAAGCTTCGTGCATTATTTTTATCCGCAGACGGAGTCCTTTCTGGAATTTTTTCATCCGGAAACGACGGCAGTTTTTCTGGATGAGCCACAGCATTTGTCGGAGACGGCGAACGCACTTGAAACAGAATTTCGGGAGAGCATGACCGGACGTCTGGAAAAAGGCTATATCCTGCCGGGACAGGCGCAGCTTTTGTATCCCGAAAAGGAAATTGCAGGGAAGCTGTCGCAGTATCGGGCAGCGTCACTCGCCGCACTGGATGCAAAGAGCAGCCTGTTTAAGCCGGATCGCAGGTTTGAGATCACGGTGCGCAGCATGCCGTCCTATAACAACAGTTTTGAAGCTCTGTTAAAGGACTTAAAACGTTACAAGAAAAATGGCAGCAGAGTGCTTTTGTTATGTGCATCCCGGACCCGGGCGAAGCGTCTGGCAGCCGATCTGCGGGAGCAGGAGCTGAGCGCCTTTTACAGCGAAGACCCTGACCGGGAGGTTTTGCCCGGCGAGACAGAGCTTTTTTACGGACATGTGGAAAAGGGTTTTGAATACCCAATGCTGAAATTCGCGGTCATTTCGGAGGGGGATATTTTTGGTGCGCCCAAAAAGAAAAAGCGGAAAATTCAGCGTTATGAGGGCACGAAAATCCGTGATTTCGGGGAGCTGAAGGTCGGGGATTATGTCGTACATGAGACGCACGGTCTCGGCATTTATCAGGGCATCGAAAAGGTCGAGATGGAGGGAACGGTCCGGGATTACATGAAAATTTCGTACCGGGACGGAGGAAACCTCTATGTGCTGGCAACCGGTCTGGACGCGATTCAGAAGTACGCCTCCGCCGATGCAGCGAAAAAACCGAAGTTAAACAAGCTCGGAACGCAGGAGTGGCACAAGACCAAGACCCGTGTCCGGGCGGCAGTGGATGAGGTCGCAAAGGATCTGGTGGAGCTGTATGCGGCGCGCCAGAACGGGAAGGGCTACGCTTTTTCGGAGGATACGGTCTGGCAGCGGGAGTTTGAAGAAATGTTCCCGTTTGAGGAAACGGATGACCAGCTGATGGCAATTGCGGCGACGAAGCGGGACATGGAGAGCAACAAAATCATGGATCGCCTGATCTGTGGGGACGTTGGCTATGGCAAAACCGAGGTTGCAATCCGCGCGGCATTTAAGGCGGTACAGGACGGCAAGCAGGTTGTTTTTCTGGTGCCGACGACGATTCTGGCGCAGCAGCATTACAATACGTTTGTGCAGCGGATGAAGGATTATCCGATCCGGATTGAGCAGATGTCGCGGTTTCGGACGCCTGCGCAGCAGAAAAAGGTGATCGAGGATCTCAAAAAAGGTCTGGTGGATATCGTGATCGGGACACATCGCGTGCTTTCATCGGATATGCAATATAAGGATCTTGGTCTTTTGATGATCGACGAGGAGCAGCGCTTTGGCGTGACCCATAAGGAAAAGATCAAGAAAATGAAAGAGAACGTGGATGTGCTGACCCTGACGGCAACGCCGATTCCACGGACCCTGCATATGTCTCTGGTCGGTATCCGCGACATGAGCGTGCTGGAGGAGGCGCCGGAGGAACGTCAGCCGATCCAGACCTATGTGATGGAATATAATGAAGAAATGGTGCGTGAGGCGATCACCCGTGAGCTGTCCCGGAATGGTCAGGTGTATTATGTATACAACCGCGTCAATACGATTGCAGATATGGCAGCAAAGATTGGGGAAATGGTGCCGGATGCGAATGTGGCATTTGCACACGGGCAGATGTCGGAGAGAGAGCTGGAAAAAATCATGTTTAGCTTTATCAACGGCGAAATTGACATTCTGGTTGCGACGACGATCATCGAAACCGGTCTGGACATTTCCAACGTCAATACGATCATCATCCACGATTCTGACCGAATGGGATTGTCCCAGCTGTATCAGCTGCGCGGACGTGTCGGGCGCTCGAACCGGACGGCTTATGCATTTTTGATGTATAAGCGGGACAAGGTGCTGCGGGAAATTGCAGAAAAGCGTTTGGCGGCGATCCGGGAGTTTACCGATCTGGGCAGCGGTTTTAAGATTGCAATGAAGGATTTGGAGATCCGCGGCGCGGGCAACCTTTTGGGAGAGCGTCAGCACGGTCATATGGAAGCAGTTGGCTATGATTTATATTGTAAAATGTTGAACGAAGCGGTAAAGAATTTAAAGGGCGAGGACACTGCACCGGACTTTCTTACAACGGTGGAGCTGGAGGTGGACGCTTATATTCCGGCTTCTTACATTGTCAATGAGCAGCAGAAGCTCGACATTTACAAGCGAATCGCCGGCGTGGAGACGGAAAGCGAGAGTGCAGAGATGAAAGAAGAACTGCTCGACCGCTTCGGAACCGTGCCGAAGTCCGTGGACAATTTGCTGCGGATTGCGCTTTTGCGGGCGCAGGCGCACAAGCTTTATATTATGGAAATCAAGGGGCGTCCGGGGGAGCTGCGCTTTGTATACAGACCGGACGCACGGGTGCACGGGGAAAATATCCCGATGCTTTTCGAACAATATGGGAACAGTTTAAAGTTTTTACCTCAGGGGAATCCGGTCTTTACTTATCAGTTCAAAAGGAGTAATGTAGTGGAGAAAAACTCTGAAGACCTGCTTTCGCAGGCGGAACAGATGATAAAAGATATGCAGCGCTGCCTGCTTTAAGGGGCAGCACCGGATCAAAGGAGGAAATTAAGACTTGAAAATCGTAACACAGGTAGGAATTATCTTTTCGATCTGCTGGATTTCTCAGATTATCGAAAAGCTTCTTCCGTTTTCTTTCCCAGCGAGCGTGATCGGCATGATTTTGCTGTTCATTCTGTTGTGCGTACATATTCTGAAGGTAGACCATATCCGCGAAAAATCGGATTTTCTGCTGGAAAATATGGCATTCTTTTTTATCCCGGCGGGAGTCAGCATCATCAACTATTTTGACGTCCTGAAAAACTGGGTGGTGCAGCTGATCGTGATCTGCGTGGTGAGTACGGTGGTGACATTTGCAGTGACGGCATACAGCATGAAGCTCGCGCTGTATTTGATGCAGAAAAAGAAAAGCGGGAGGGCAAAAGAATGATGCATGAACTGTTTTTGTCTCCGTTTTTCGGAATCGGATTAAGTATCGCCGCATTCTGGGTTGGAACCTGGATCCGCAAAAAGACCGGATTGGTGCTGTGCAATCCTCTTGTGCTTGCAATTGTGATCGTATCCGGAGTTTTACTGATCTTTAAAATTCCGTATGAGGAATATAATGAAGGCGGAGCGCTTATCAACATGTTCCTCGCACCTGCAACGGCATGTCTTGCAGTTTCGATCTACACGCGGGCAGAGCTGTTAAAGAAAAACTGGCTTCCCATCGTAGTCGGTGCGTCCTGCGGATCTCTTGCATCGATGGGGAGCGTGCTGCTGATGTGTAAGCTGTTTGGCATGGACGAGGCGATGACAGTCTCGCTCATTCCGAAGTCCGTTACGACACCCATCGCAGTCAGCGTTGCAGAGGGACACGGAGGAATGGTGCCAATTACCGTTGTTGCGGTTATTTTTACCGGCATTCTGGGAAGCATTTTTGCACCGACACTGATCAGACTTTTCCGGGTAAACGATCCGATGATCGCCGGAATTTCCATCGGCGCATGCTCCCACGCGGTGGGAACCTCCAAGGCGATTGAGTTGGGAGAAACAGAGGGCGCCATGAGCGGACTGGCGATCGGTGTCTGCGGTATCCTTACCGTACTGTTTTCGATGATTTTGCTGCATTAAAGCTGGCCGCACCGTGCAGTCAAAAACTGAGGCACGGGCATAAAAATTATAGCGCGGATGTAAGAACGGCGCAGCGTCAAACTACTGCAGCGCGGGGCACGAAATGGGGGAGAGCATGGAGAAAGTGGGAAAAAGGACAGATCGGATCAAAATGGATGTGATACTGGCGGCAGGCTGTATGCTGCGCCTGTTTTATGTGCTTTTTTCCACGATCTATGACAGACAGTATGATATCGGGATGATCGATCTGGATGCCGGGCATACGGTGACAGGCGGACATCTGGCATATATCCAGTATTTATATGAAAACTGGAAGCTGCCGGATTTTGACCCGACGAGTGTTTATCAGTTCAACCATCCGCCGCTGCACCATTATCTGTGCGCACTGTGGATGAAGCTTTGCTCTCTTTTTATTTCCAATACGGATGTGCTGGAGGAGTCAATCCAGATCGTCCCGTTTGTCTGTTCGCTGCTTATTCTCTGGTTCCTTTTGCGAATTGCAGAGCAGTTTGACCTGACGGAAAAGGCAAAACGCTTTGTGCTGCTGCTGTTTTGCTTCCATCCGGCGCTGGTGCTGCTTTCCGGAAGCGTGAACAACGATTGCATGAGCCTGATGTTTACGGTGATGTGCGTGTACTATACGATTTTGTGGAGCCGCTTTCCGACGGCGCATAACATCTTAAAGCTGGCGGTTTCTATCGCGCTTGGTATGTTGACAAAACAGAGTGTCGCGCAGATGGCCTTTCCGATCGCGGCGGTGATGCTCTGGATGCTGGTAAGAAGTCTGGACAATGGACGAGATTGTAGGGCACGCAGCGTAGAGAGCACCCGAAATGCTGCAATTCCCGTCGTTCCGGTAAAGAAGCTGCTCGGTCAGTACGTTCTGTTTGGTGTAGTTTCGATTCCCCTTGGCATGAGTTTTTATATCCGAAATAGGATTCAGTTCCACATGCCCCTCGTGTGGATTTATACGCTGCCGGAGGATTCCTGGCAGTACACCGGAAATGTCCCGGTTTTGAACCGTTTCCTGTTCCCGGTGCCATCGGAAATGTTGGATAACTTACGTCAGTTTAAGCTGGGCTGTGGCTATAATGTATGGATGCAGATCATCCGTACCTCAGTGCTGGGCGAATGGGATATGGCGGACGTCGGACGCAGTGTAAAGGTGCTGGCAGTGCTTTTGATGCTGGTCGGTGCGCTGCTGGCACTGGCAGCATGGATGGCATTTATTCGTGTATTTGTCGTTCGGGCAAAGCGCTTCGGCATCGATTCTGCGAGCCGGATTTTATTTGTGGTCGGCTATTTTGTGCACCTGCTCCTGTATCTGAAGTTTGCCTATGACTATCCGCAGGAATGCAGCATGCATTTTCGATATATGGAAATCGAGCTGCTTTTTCCGGCGATTGCGCTGGCATTTATCTGGCAGGAGGGGACGAAAGAACAGCTTGAGATGCGGCGCAGGGAGGGCGGTGCGACCGGGCATCCGGCGGTGAAAAGAGCAATATCGCAGGTGCTTTTTGTACTGCTGCTGGCATTTTGTATGTTGAGCACGGCGATGACGGCAGTGTGGTGTCTGCTTTAAGGAAGATAGAGTACGGAGAAATCTGAATGGAAAAACGGACAGACCAAAGAGTATTCTGGCGTGGAAAACTGAAAAAAGAATCCCGTAAAACATGGCAGGCGATGGCGCTTACTGCACTTTGCAGTGTGGCGCTGTTTTGCCTGCTTTTTTCTTATAAAAAAATGTATCCCTTCGGGGATGGCTCCGTGGCGATCACGGATTTATATTCCCAGTATCTGCCGCTTTTGTATCATTTTTACGATGTTGTGACAGGACAGAAAAATCTGTTTCTGGACTTTAGCGTTTCCGGCGGGGCGAATCTGTATGCGGATACGATCAATGAGGTGCTCAATCCATTTAACTATGTTTTGCTATTGTTTGGGCGGGACAGGATTTATCAGGCGGTCAATGTGCTGGTGCTGCTTTACAGCACTGCATCGGCGGTTACAGCGCATATTTTTCTGGAAAAAACAGCATCGGGCAGACGCTTTCAGAATGTACCGCTCGCCCTTTGTTACGGGTGCTGTGGGTACATGGCGTATAACTATCAGATCATCAAGTGGATGATTTTTCCGGTGATTTTTCCGCTGTTTTGCCTGGCGCTTTTGCGTTTGCTGCGGGAGAAAAAGGGCGGCTGGTACGCTGTTTTGCTCGCATGGCAGCTGATGTTGTCTATTCAGCTCGGGTTTATGACGCTTCTGTTTTCACTTTTTGCCGGGGCGATCTGGCTCTATACCTGTGAGAGAAAAGAAAACCGTACCCGAAAAATGGGGTGTATGGGAATTGATACGCTGATCGGAATTTGTATTTCGGCGGCGGTTCTGCTCCCGTCTGCGATTCTGCTTTTGCAGTCCGCGCGTTCCGGGGAAAATCTGTCCTATTTCGGTGTGATGAAACGGCATGGTTTGGATGATTTGTTTGAGAGGCTGTTCCAGATTGCAAATCCGGTACTGATCGGGCTTCTGTTTGCTTCGGGATGTTTCCGGAAACGCAAAAGGCGCAGCGCTGCGGAACAGGAAACGCACAGCGCTGCAGAACGGTTCTGGCTGTATCTGACGGGATTTTTGTGGCTGACGGTATTGCTGGAACCGGCTAACCTCCTGTGGCATATGGGGTCCTATGTGTGCTTCCCGGTGCGCTATGGGTACATGGCGGTGCTGAGCATGGCGGCACTTGTAGCGGTGAGAAAGGAGCGCGATGCGGATGATTTTCGTACAGAAAATGTCTGCAAACATCCGGTAGGGCTCCGCCTGCGCTGTGTGCTCCTGCTGGTTGCTTCGGCTGTATCCGCATTGGGCGCTGTATGCCTGACACTCATTTGGGAAGAGCGTCTGGTGCAGGCGTTTTCCTCGCTGGCAATCAGCAAGGTGTGTCCGAAAGAAACCGCTGTGACAGCGGTTGTATTGCTGCTTGTTGGAGTATCGGCGTGGTGCGGACAAAAGGTGCTGCATGCAAAGACCTCCGGGAAAAAAACAGGAGGGGCAGGGGCACCGGGAATGGCGGTGCTTGGGGCACTTGTTGGCGGCTTTTGTGTGTATACAATGATTTTACTGCCACCAGATTATGCGGTTCGACAGGAAAATGAAGCGGCGTACCGACAGATGACAGAAATTGCAAAGCAGGCGGAGAATGAAAACGCTGCATCCGCAGAGCCTTCGTGGCTGCTTGCGCGTGAGGCAGATCGGGACGATCTTCCGATCAACGCTGCATTGGTGGACCGGAAAGGCTCGATCAGCGGATACTTTCCGACCGAAAGCAAACAGACAAAGGCGGTTTTGGAAAGTCTCGGTTATCTTGCACCCTGGGTTTCGGTGCGTGCCGTCGGCGGAACGGAAATTTCCGATACAATGCTGCGCAATGTGTTTGTATTTTCAAAGGAAGCTTTGGGGCAGTCGGGCAGCGGCAGCGTACTTTCCAATCAGCGTGCCTGGGCAGAGCTTCTGTCTGCAGAGGATGTTGAAACGAAACATCGACAGACTTCTGAAGAAGAGCAGAGCGTGGATGTGACGACCGGTTCGAAAGAGTATACGAATATTATGGAAGTTTTCCCGGCTCAGGAGCTTGTTTTGGAGGATGGAACGCTTTGTATTTCTGTGACGGACAAGCAGCTTTTGTATCTGGATGCAGGAAGAAGCGCGGATGAAATTTTTGTTTCAGTCAACGGTGAGCCGGTTGAAATTCCGGAGAAAAACCAGATGGCGAGTGCACATCGGCTGATTTGGTTGGGAACTTTTGAAGCGCAGGAGGTGATGATTTCTGTTACCGACCGGATGGGGACGCTGGTCGCAGCACAGGAGATGGAGCTTGGTGCGCTGCATGAGAATGCATGGCAGGCGGCATTGCAGTCAGGAACCGCCAGAATCCTGCAGCCGTCAGAATGTTCCATTTCAGAGCGCAATGCACAAATTCATGTGAGTGTGTCTGCGGCAGAGGGAGAAACGTTGTTTGTTCCGTTCGTTGCGATAGACGGATGGAAGTGTATACAAAACGGGAAAGCTGTGGATATCGAGCCGATACTTGGCGGCTTTCTGGGGATAACATTGACAGAGGGCGAAAATGAAGTTGTATTTTCCTTTGAGGAACCGGGACTGAAAGCTGGGGTTGGCATCAGCATATTGGGGTTTGCATTCCTGTTGATTCTGTTTTTTGCGAGGCGAAAAGCTGAGGCGGGATGGAAAATTGCAGCAGAGCAGAAGGGGAAGGCTGAAAAATGCTTCGGTATGCTGTATCGGCTGCTGTTGGCAGTCTTTTTTGCAGGAATCTATGTGGTTCCCACGATTGGAATGGTCGTTTCTCTGACTGGAAAAATCGTGATGAAATTTTTCGGATAGTAGATAGAAATCGAACTGGAAAGGTTCTAAGACGGCATGAGAGAGAAAAAAACGGGAAAAGACAGCGGAAGGTTGCTGCATGCAGTCCGTGTGTCAAAATTCCTTCAGGTTACAGTGCTTGCTGCCGGAGTGCTCGGAATGTCAGCTGTTTCTCAAAGCATGACAGAAATTTCTGAGAAAGAGCAGCCGTTATGGCAGGTATGGAGTGCGGAAGAATGTGACGCCGGATTGACGGTAGAAACCGTTGGGGAAAATCTGATTTTGCAGAAAAAAGCGAAGCTGACAGCGGACAGCGAGGAAGGCAAGGACTTTCGGGCGATGTATGCGGGGGACGGAAATCATACAGACGAAACCCTGCGCTGGTCGTCGGAAAACGATTGGGAAAACAACGATCACTGGCTGATGGCGGATTTTGGAGAACCGGTCAGCATCGGTGCAGTTCGGATATACTGGGAACGGACGAATGCGAAAGGCTATGCGCTGGAATATTCCCAGGATAAAGAGAACTGGCAGCAGGCGTCTGTTTTTGAAGAGGCACCGGAGCAAAAAGAGCAGCAGATTGTGTTGAATGAGCCTGTAGAGGCGCGGTATTTTCGTCTGCATGTGACGGACGTTTTGAAAGAGGAAAGCGATTTAAGCCTGTATTATCAGAACGTCTCAGTACAGGAGCTGGAAGTGTACGGACAGTTGGAGGATTGTTTTGTGGTTGAAACACCTGTGATTGAAGCTGGGAGCCGCAGAACGCTGGAGCTCCCAACGGTGCCGGAGCCATATAGCATTTCCTTTGGCGGTGCGGATTATGATGTGCTGGTAAATATGGACGGAAAAATCACGGACACGATCGCGGATACGCAGGTTGAGCTTGGATTTATTCTGGAAAAAGACGGAGAAACGCAGGAACTGCCGGGAATACAGACAAAGATTCCGGCATCGGAGAGGGTGGAAGTGGACGGAGAGCGGGAGGAAGTACCGGAAGCCCTCTCGGCAGTGACCCTACCAGAGGGCTTTACCGCGATGGAGTGGATGCCTGCGAGCGCAACAGGTGTAATTGAGCCCGCCGGGCAGGAGATTCCATCCGACGAGATTTCAGAAGCCGCGCCCGTCACGTCGTCCTACTCCGACTGGACAACCCGTTTCATCCGGGTCGTGTACCGGGACGAGGAGCTGGAGCGGACGGCGCAGCTTTTTGCAACGGAGCTTTCCGGACAGTTGCTGCAGGACGTATCGGTTGAGAAGCTGGCGGATACAGAAAAACCAGCGGAAGGAGATATCGTCCTGAACTTCCGGAAGGCTGTCGGGGACGGGAAAGAATGGACACAGACGCTTGGAGACGAGGGGTATGAACTGAATTTGGAAGCAGAGAGTCCGGGCGTGATTTCGATTTCGGCGCGCACGAAGCGCGGGGTGCGCTGGGGGTGTGTGGCGCTTGGACAGCTTTTGGAGAAATCAGAAGGACAGCTTCCGGCCGGCGTGCTGCGGGACTATCCGGCGTGGTCGGTCCGGGGCTTTGGAATCGACGTAGGGCGCAGACCGGTTTCCCTCGAACTTCTGTACCGCATTGCAGAAGAGCTTTCAAAGCATCAGATGAACACGCTGCAGATTCATTTGAACGACAATCAGATCATTTCTCAGAGCGATTACGATGGGACAAAAGAGGGTGCGCGACAGTTGTATGCGGGTTTTCGGCTGGAATCGGATGTGAAAAATGAAGCGGGACAGTCGATTACGTCGCAGGATCTGTATTATTCCAAAGAGGAATTTGCACAGTTTATCGAGGACGCTGCGGTGATGGGCGTTGAGGTCGTGCCGGAAATCGACACGCCCGCCCACAGTCTGGCACTTACAAAAGTATTTCCGAAGCTTGGGCTTTCCGGTGACCCGGAGAGTGTCGATCAGCTGGATTTGTCCAACCCGGCAGCGCAGAAGCTGGCAGAGACGATCTGGTCGGAATACCTGACGGAGTCGGATGTTTTTTCCGGAACGGGGACGGTGCATATCGGCATGGACGAGTATTTTGGGAATCAGAAGGCCTTTGTGGATTATATGAAAGCGCTTTCGGACTATGTGGCGGAGGCAGCGCCGGAAAAGACGATCCGCATGTGGGGTAGCCTGTCGAAGACCGGACAGGATTATTCGGGGCTTTCCAGAAAAATTCAGCTGCAGGTATGGGATACGGACTGGACAGATCCGCTGGAAATGTATGATGCCGGATTTTCCGTCATTAATTCGCTGAGCAGCAGTCTGTACCTGATTCCGGGCGGCGGCTATGACCGTCTGGATCTGGATTTTCTGGAAAAAAAGTGGCAGCCGAACGTTTTCGAAACGCAGGAGCGAACCTGGGAGCTTCCGCGGTGGTCGAGCCGGACGCTGGGAGCCTGCTACATGCTGTGGAACGATTATGCATCGCAGGATGGAAATGAAATTACGGAGGACGGGCTGTTTGAGCGGTTCGCAGAGCCGCTGGACATCCTGGCACGGAAGTTGTGGAAATAAAGAAAAGGAGAGAAAGAAAATGGAAATCACATCAGCTGTTGTATACAAACTGCAGCTTCAGACTGCTCTGGAAAAAAAGACTGCGGACGTATTTTGCAAAAATTTAAAAAAACGAAGCGGTGTTTCTTTACTGCAGTCTAAAACGTCTGGAAAAATCAGCATAGAGTTTTATAAAGAGGACAGCTGCAGCGAGGAGATCAAAGCGCTGTTTGACGGCATCACTGTGCCGGGCAAAGAGGGCTTCCGGATCCGGGTCATCGACAACCCGGACGGCAGCGGGCGCATCGTTGTGCTCGGAAAAGACGAGCGCGGTGAGTTTTACGGGATGGCGCGGCTTTTGAGAAAAGCAATTGTAAAAAAAGGCAGCATTGAAATTCCGGACGAGCTGGACAGCCTGAGCATGACGCCGCAGTATCCGCTGCGGGGACATCAGCTGGGCTACCGGGACAAAAACAATACCTACGGTGCATGGTCAAAAAAGGAATTCGAGGCGTATATCGAGGATCTGGCGCTGTTCGGAGCAAACGCCATCGAGCTGCTTCCGCCGAAGACGGACGACCGTTTGTATTCCGCACTTTTCCCGGAAGATCCGATGGAGCTGATGTGCGAGGTTTCCAAAATCATTCATTCCTATGGCATGGACGTCTGGTTGTGGTATCCGAATGTCGGACGCGATTATCATGATTTTGGGTGCATCGACCGGGAGATGGAAGAACGGCGGAAGGTCTTTTCTGCAATTCCTTATCTGGATGCAATGCTGGTTCCGCTGGGGGATCCCGGTGCCCTCTGGCCGACGGATGCGATGCGTCTGACAGAGCATTTTGTGGAAATTCTGCACGAATATCATCCGGAAGCGGGCGTATGGGTTGCACCGCAGCATTTTCAGCCGGAGCCTGGCTGGTACGATACTTTTTATGAAGAAATCGCAAAGGAGCCGGACTGGATTTGCGGCGTGTGCTTTGCGCCCTGGGAGCAGGACAGCATCGAAGAGCTGTATGAGAAGCTTCCCGAAAAATATCGTGAAAACATTCGGAACTATCCGGATATTTCCCACAATTCGAACTGTCAATTCCCGGTGGAAAACTGGGATATGGCGTTTGCACTGACGAGCGGACGGGAGGGCTACAATGCGCGTCCGGAAAAAATGAAAGCGATTCACAATATGTTAGAGCCGTATACCATCGGTTCGATCACCTATTCCGAGGGTATCCATGACGACGTCAACAAGATCCTCTGGGCGGATCAGGATTTTGACAGCTCGGTGGCGGCAGAGGAAACGATGGCGGATTATGCAAACCTGTTTATCGATTCGGAAACCTCTGAGCAGGTTGCGGAATTTTTGATGGACGTGGAGCATAACTGGGATGGCCCGGTTCTGGAAAACGACGGAATCGATGCACTGTATGAATCCTTTACAGCATTCGATAAAACCGTATCGAAACAGGTGAAAAACAATTACCGCTATCAGATGTTAAAGCTGCGGATTCTGACGGATTACTGGACGAAACAGAAATATGCAAAGGATCAGGAGCTGGAGCAGCAGGCGCGTGCGGTGCTCGACCTGGCGGATATTACCGGAAGCGAAGCAGTTATCCGGGAGGCGCGGACGATCCTGAATCTTTCCAGGGACGTTCCGGCGGCGGAGGATGTGCTGTTTGAAATGCTGAAGCTGGCAGACAGCCTGCGGAATCTGTGCGGTATTCAGCTGACCGAAAACCATCACGGCGGGCAGTGCTGGATTCGCGGCGCGTACCTGCAGACGAGAAGCATGCCGTTAAACGATTATCAGTATTTGATGCAGAGTTTTAAGCGGATTGAAAAGATGCAGAACGAAAAGAACAGATGCGCAGCGCTGCATCAGCTGAACCTGCGTCAGGATCCCGGCGACGGAAACCAGTTTTGCGCGCCCGGCACTTACGAAGGCTTTTCACATGTTTCCGTATGGCACAGCTGGGAGGAAGATCCCGGATATTTAAAAACTCCATTCATCGATCACAGCGTGTATACAATGGTCGGCCTGCTGCATGAGATCGACGGCTGGTACCACGAGTTCCCGATGCCGCTGACCTGGGCGCTGAATGTGACGGTGCTGTATGGAACACCGCTGGAAATGACGTTTACCGGACTTGATCCGGAAGCTTCTTATGGGATGAAGGTATTTTATCCGAATTCATTTTTCCGGGCATTTATGGGACAGACCGCGCTGAAAGATGAAACGCTGGTCAATATCCGTGCCGGAAAAGTCCTGCTGGCAGACCGGATTGCGCAGAATCCGAACGGAAAATCTGTCCGCCGGGAGATCGAGGCTGGAAGAGAGCCGTTCTGGGAATACGACCTGCCGAAGGAATCCTATCAGGACGGCACGCTGAGAGTCCGTTGGGAGGTTTACGATACCTTAAAGGCGCTGGCAGTCAGCGAAGTATGGATTATGAAAAAAGAATAGACGATAAAAAGAACCGGTCTTTTATGACTGGTTTTTTTATCGTATAGGGTTCAGGAAAGGGCAGCTTTTTGTCTTGCTTCACGGCGGCGTTTGTATTCTGCCTTGTCGAGGGGTACAATCATGCCGCAGCTTTCGCACAGGATGCCGCGTTGTTTTTCAAGACTGACGATGGGGATAAAGAAAAGTGTTACCTGATCGAGCTGGCGGCAAAGGGTTTGGGGAGCATCATGTCCGCAGTTTTTACAGATCGCATGTCCCCATGCGCCTTCCCGCTTGAATAAGGTTCTGGTTCCGTAAGTGATCACCATTGCATACCTCCGTTTACAGACTGTTTCAGCATATCCAGTGCAGTGTTAAAGCTTTTAGATGTATTCGGGCAGGCTGCAACAAGGATCCGCTGTCCATTCTTGAGCTCCAGAGCAATGTAATTGGATGTTGTAGGATTGCCGTTCACCATGTTGCATTTAAAAACATTATAAAACTGATCGAGGGGGTATACAGAAAAACCATACTGCAAATTGGAAAAGTCAAGGAGATAATGGGGAGAGACAGCGAGACCTAATCCGTCATAAAAAGCAGCGTCAGTTGACTGAAAATCCTGACAGAGTGGTTCGAACTCACCGCTTTGCATAAGCTCCTGAATACGGGTCTGAATGTGGTTGCCGTTTTTCCTGAAGGAGATCAGGACGATCACACCGAGGATGAAAAAGATTGCGGCAAATGTAAAGAGTACAAGGCTGCTGCCCATCAAAGGTACAGTGGTATCGAGATAATGATCCCCGAGGTATTGCTCATAGTCAGAAAGGGAGAGCTCAAAGCCGTTGTTATTAAAGTAGTCTACAAGGTATCCGGCAAGCTTTTTGGGTATTTTTTTGCTCTGACCGACAGCGGTCTGAGGAACCAGTGTTTTCAGATCGGCATCGGAAATGGTTTCATTGTAAACAGGAAAGGGACAGGAGCTTTCGGTGCCGACGATAGACCAGTAACCTTTGTCGTTTTCGGCAACATAATATTTCTTTACAGTCCTTCCATCAGAGGTTTGCTCTGCAAAGGGTCCCATAACATAGACGATATTGAGGGAAGCATAGCCGCCGGAGGTCGGGTCAAAGGGCCGATCTTTGCGGGGAATACAAAAAAAGCCGAACAGCAGAAAGAAGGCGGCAGCGATCAGTAAAACCGTCGGGACAGTCCGGTTCGTTTTTCTCATTTTAAGCAAATTCTTTTCAAAATCTTCCATTAACGATAACTCTCCTCCCAGAGCTGAAATTGAGTGGGATTTCAGATTGATCTGTGTCATAGGAACAGCATAACAAGTTAATCGCGGAAGATAAAGCAAGAAATTTAAGCTGTGATATCAGTTTTTTTAGATAAACAGCTCAATCAGGAAAACCAGTGCGCAGCAGATCACGGATACCGGAAATAATCCGGCGCCGAGCCATGCGGCGATGATTCCGGCGATCAGGGCAACTGCACCGGAAATCGGCGACTGCGTTGCGTGCAGGATGGCTGGAAAGGTCATCACAGCGAGCGTAACATAAGGCACATAATAAAGAAACGACTGGATAAATGTGTTGCGGATCGGTTTGCGGATCAGCGTCAGCGGAAGGACGCGGATTGTATAGGAAACCAGCGCCATGACGGCGATATAAAGCACATTACGACTCATGTTCGGATTCCTCCTGTGTATTTTTGAGCGGGAAAAAAATTGCTGCGGCAGCGGAAATCAGCACGGTGAGCAAAATCGTGCGGGTTCCGTCGGACAATGCAGAGATTCCGGGCACATAACTGCCGAAAAAGCTCAACGCAAAGCTGATGACGATCAGGACAGCAACGATTTTATTTTTCCGTGCCGGGGGGATGATGATTGCGAGGAACATGCCGTAAAGGGCGACGCTGAGCGCACTGACAGCGCGCAGCGGAAGCGCGTTTCCTGCCATGATGCCGAAGGCTGTGCCGAACGCCCATGCAGGAGCGGCAAGTAAAATCGCACCATAGGTATAGAACGGATTCAGGCAGCCGGGGCGGGAAATCGTGATGCCGAACAGCTCGTCCGTTACATTATAAGCGATAATCAGTCTGTGGAAAAATGGTGTGCCGGGTGCAAAGCGCTGCGCGAGCGCACAGCTCATCAGCAGATACCGCGCATTTGCGATCAAAGTAATAAGCGCTACCTGGAAAAGCGTCGCATTGGCGGCGATTAAGGTGAAGGCAGCATATTCGCCGGCGGAAGCATTGTTTAACAGACTGGCAAAAAAACCCTGCAGCGGCGTCAGACCGGCGTTTCTTGCGGCGATGCCGAGGGAAAAGGAAACGGCAAAATAGCCCAGTGCGATGGGAACGCCGTCGCGCATGCCGTTTAAGAAAATCCTGCGGTCGAACGCCCAGGCGGGGCGGCCGGACAGCCGGGAGGTTTCGGAACTGGAAGTCATGATAATAGAAGTCCTTTCTTTGGTGCGTGTGAACTGCACACCAATGGCGTGCAGAATTTATTATAGCGCACCCTATCTTTGAAAAAAAGAGGAAAAAACTGAATTCACATTGAAAATAGAAGGTTTTTTTCTACAGGAAATGATTGACGGAAAGGAAGAAAGAGACTACTATAGAACAGAAAAAAATTTATAGGAGGTTTATAATGGAGGAGAAAAGTGTGGCAATTAAAGACGCCAGAACACTTGGTGTACCGAAGATGTTGCTGTTAGGTCTGCAGCATATGTTCGCAATGTTTGGTGCGACGATTTTGGTACCGATTCTGGTCAACAACTATTTTGAAGGAGAAGGGCTTTCCATTCAGGTAACCCTGATCTGCGCGGGTCTGGGAACTCTGTTTTTCCACCTGTGTTCCAAGATGAAGGTACCGGCTTTCCTTGGTTCGTCCTTCGCATTCCTGGGCGGTTTTGCTACGGTAGCAAATCTGGACACCGGAATTTTCGCGGACATGACTATGGGGGAAAAGTTGCCTTATGCCTGCGGCGGTATTGTTGTAGCTGGTTTATTGTATCTGGTGCTTGCCCTGGTCATCAAGATTGCAGGTGTACATCGCGTTATGCATTATCTGCCGCCTGTTGTAACCGGTCCGATCATCATCTGTATCGGTCTGTCCCTTGCACCGTCTGCAATCTCCAACGCATCGACCAACTGGCTGATTGCCCTGATTGCACTTGGAACCATTATCGTATTTAACATCTGGGGAAAAGGAATGTTCAAGATTATCCCGATTCTGATGGGCGTTGTGGTTTCCTATGTTGTTGCAGCTGTTTTAAATGCAATTGGCCTGACAAATCCGGACGGAAGCGCTATCCTGGATTTCTCCAACATTGCATCTGCATCCTGGGTTGGCCTGCCGCCTTTCCAGCTGTGCAAATTTAACCTGACTGCAATTTTAGTTATGGCTCCGATCGCGCTTGCTACCATGATGGAGCACATCGGCGATATGTCCGCGATTTCCGCAACAGTCGGCGAAAACTTCATCGCTGATCCCGGTCTGCACCGCACTCTGGTAGGCGACGGTCTTGCAACCGCTCTGTCCGCTCTGGTTGGCGGTCCTGCAAACACCACCTACGGTGAGAACACCGGCGTTCTGGAATTAAGCCATGTACATGATCCCCGAGTGATCCGTATTGCAGCTGTATTCGCAGTAATCTTAAGCTTTATTCCGAAGATGGCTGATGTAATCGGCTCCATGCCGTCCGCAATCATCGGCGGCGTAAGCTTCATGCTGTATGGTATGATTTCCGCAATCGGCGTCCGTAACGTAGTAGAGAACCATGTAGACCTGACAAAGTCCCGTAACCTGGTTATCGCAGCAGTGATCCTGGTCTGCGGCCTGGGCTTCTCCAGTGGTCTGACCTTTACGGTATTCGGCACATCCATCACGCTGACCGGTCTTGCAATCGCAGCTCTGGCAGGTATCATCCTGAATGCAATTCTGCCTGGCAACGACTACGAGTTCGGCAAGGACTTAAAGGGCGATATCAACAGAGGTGTTACCCTGAAACCGAATCCGGAAGAAATTAAGTAAAAATCGAAGGCGCGCCCCCGTTATAAGAGGTGCAAAGGAACAGCCCCGGCAGTTTTCAAACAATAGAATGCACGCTCTGCGAGCATTCTATTGTCATGAATAAAAACTGTCGGGGCTGTTTTTTGTTTCATAGGAAAATGCGTCCTATGAAATAAAAACGTTCCGCGAGAATGTGCCAAGGCACATTCTTTTTTACATCAGCTTACGGAATAATGCGGTCAGATCTTCGATGCTTGCATCCTTCGGGTTGCCGGGTGCGCATGCATCTGCATGAGCGGATTCTGCCAGGAACGGAAGATCCTCTTCCTTGATGGCTTCGAGCTTGGACGGAATGCCGACATCCTCGGAAAGCTTGCGGACAGCATCGACCGCAGCTTTACGGTAAGCAGCCTGATCCATCTGATCAACGCCTTCTACGCCCATTGCGCGTGCAATTTCACGGTATTTTTCACCGGTGCAGTCTGCGTTGTATTCCATAACGATCGGAAGCATCATTGCGCATGCAACGCCGTGAGGGGTGTCATAAACAGCGCCCAGGGTGTGTGCCATGGAATGAGCGATGCCGAGACCGACATTGGAGAAGCCCATGCCTGCGATATACTGACCAAGAGCCATGCCTTCACGGCCTTCTTTGGTGTTAGCGACGGCGTTACGCAGGGATTTGGAAATGATTTCGATTGCCTTTAAGTGGAACATATCGGTCATTTCCCATGCAGCCTTGGTGGTGTAGCCTTCGATTGCGTGGGTCAGAGCATCCATACCGGTAGAAGCGGTCAGGCCCTTTGGCATGGAGGACATCATATCGGGATCAACGACTGCGATGATCGGCATGTCGTGGGGGTCAACGCATACGAATTTGCGCTTGCGCTCTACGTCGGTGATAACGTAGTTGATGGTAACCTCTGCAGCGGTGCCGGCAGTGGTAGGAACGGCGATAATCGGAACGCAGGGCTTTTTGGTGGGAGCAACGCCTTCGAGGCTGCGGACGTCTTCAAATTCCGGGTTGGCGATGATGATGCCGATGGCCTTGGAGGTATCCATAGAGGAACCGCCGCCGATTGCGATGATGTAGTCAGCGCCGGAAGCCTTGAACGCTGCAACGCCGTTCTTTACGTTTTCGATGGTCGGGTTTGCTTTGATATCGGAGTAGATTTCATAAGCAAGACCTTCGCGGTCTAAAATATCCGTTACCTTTGCGGTTACGCCGAACTTGATCAGATCCGGATCAGAACATACAAATGCTTTCTGGAAAGCATGAGCCTTTGCTTCGTTTGCGATTTCTTCGATTGCGCCAGCTCCGTGATAGGAGGTCTGGTTGAGCATAATTCTGTTTGCCATTGGAAAAACCCCTTTCTTTCGATCGATTTTTGATAATTTCATTGTAATACAAAAAAGGAAAGAAAAAAAGGAAATTTTTATAAAATCGACATTATCCTAATGAAAAAAGGAAGAAACGTTATTGAAATTTACCAGAATCTGCTTTCTTTTCAAAAGTTTTTTTGGTTTTGTTGACAATCTACGATTCTGCAGATGGAAATTCCTTTTTGCAGTTTTTAGAAGCTGCGTCGTCCGGCGCTTGGTGGGCGCAGCAAAAGCGTCTGGAATATTCCAGGTTTGCCTGAATCAGGTTGTATTCCAGTAAAAGACGGAGCGTGCAGGAGAGACATTCGGGAGATTTGGCGTGCGCTTCGCACACGTCCTTGAAAGAGTGGGACAGATTCAGAATATCCAGAGAAGAGACTGCCATGCAGATCACCTGAAACGCTCCGTTTCTATATAGTATGGCGCGCGTGCCGCCGGGGTGCGCAAACCGCTGCGGTGGATACCTCTTCTTTCCGGATAAAAACAGCAATGACCAGACTTTCCTGCTTGCATCCTGCCCTACAGATGATAAACTGGGAGTAAGAATCGAAAGGGACAGGAGGCACACAGCATGAACCTAAATCCGCTTGCGGCAGAGGAACAGTTTTTAAACCCATTGGATCGCGTCAACGGATTCGATATCCGTCCGGGGCTATATGAAATCAACGGAGCGACTTCCTTCGGAAGCTGCGTCAACTTTACAATTCATTCTCAGAATGCGGTTTCCTGTGAGCTGCTGCTGTTTCACAGAGGGGAAAAAGAGCCTTACGGGACGATTCCTTTTCCGGAAAATTACAGGATCGGGCGGGTATATTCGATGATCGTGTTCGGTCTGGATATTTACGATTTTGAGTACGCCTATCGGATGGACGGGCCGAACGTCCCGGAAAAAGGGCTGATTTATGATAAAACAAAAGTGCTTTTGGATCCGTATGCGCGGGCGGTGACGCAGCAGAGCATCTGGGGAAAAGAGCCCGACCGGGAGAAGGGTTATCATGGGCGGGTGGTGTTCAACGATTTCGACTGGGGTGACGCCAGAGAGCCGAAAAAGCCGATGCAGGAGCTGATTATTTATGAGATGCATGTGCGCGGTTTTACAAAGCATGCCTCCTCGGGCGTGCAGTTTCCGGGAACGTTTGAGGGTATCCGGGAAAAAATCCCCTACCTGAAGGCGCTTGGCATCACTGCGGTTGAGCTGATGCCGGTGTTTGAATTCGACGAGACGATGGGAAAACGTGAAATCGGCGGCAGAACGCTTCTGGATTACTGGGGCTACAACACGGTTGGATTTTTTGCACCGAACACAGGATACACGGCGCGTCAGGAGTATAACCGGGAAGGGACGGAGTTTAAAAATCTCATCCGAGAGCTTCACCAGAACGGAATCGAAGTCATTTTAGACGTGGTGTTCAATCATACCGCGGAGGGAAACGAGCAGGGACCGTTTTTTGAATTTAAGGGAATCGACAATCGGATTTATTATATGCTGACGCCGGAGGGAAACTATTATAATTTCAGCGGATGCGGAAATACGTTAAATTGCAATCATCCAGTCGTACAGCAGATGATTCTGGAATGCCTGCGGCATTGGGTAATTCATTATCGGGTGGACGGTTTTCGCTTTGACCTTGCGAGCATTTTGGGACGAAACGAGGACGGGACGCCGCTGTTACAGCCGCCTCTGCTTCGGAATCTGGCGGAAGATCCGGTGCTGAAGGACGTCAACCTGATTGCGGAGGCATGGGATGCGGGCGGTTTGTATCAGGTCGGAAATTTCCCGGCGTGGAACCGGTGGGCGGAGTGGAACGGCAAATACCGGGACGAGCTGCGCAGCTTTTTAAAAGGAGATTACTGGTTCGCAGCACAGGCGGCAAAGCGGATTACCGGCTCTCCGGATCTGTACGGCGGGCAGTATCGGGGCTACAATTCGTCAATCAATTTTCTGACCTGTCACGACGGCTTTACGCTGTACGACCTGTATTCTTATAATGAAAAACATAACGAGGAAAACGGCTGGAATAATACTGACGGTGCAAATGATAACCGGAGCTGGAACTGTGGGTACGAGGGAAAATCCGACAACCCCGGAATAGAAGAGCTTCGGAAAAGAATGATCAAAAATGCCTGTGCGGTGTTACTGTGCAGCCGCGGAACGCCGATGTTTCTGGCGGGAGACGAATTTTGCAATACGCAGTTTGGCAACAACAACGCCTACTGCCAGGACAATGAAATTTCCTGGCTGGACTGGTCGCTGTTGGAAAAAAATAGAGAAATTTACGAATTCTTCCGTTATATGATTGCATTCCGCAAAAAACACTCTGCAATCCGCGGAGAATGCAGTCCGTCCGGGCTTGGGTTCCCGACGGTCAGCGTCCATACGAATCAGCCCTGGGACAATAATGTGACCCAGGAAAGTAAATTCCTGGGCGTGATGTTTGCGGGGGCGGTTCCGGCCGGAAGCAGCCAGAAAACAGGACGAAATCAGGAAAACGCGTGGAGTCAGGAAGCAGAGAGACGCTGGGAATCTGTGTGGAGTTTGGAAACGGAGCGAACCCGGGAATTGGAAACGGAAGATCTCGTGTACCTGGCGGTCAATGTTTTCTGGGAGGATCAGCAGTTTTTTCTGCCGAAGCTTCCAAACGGCTTTGTATGGAGGCTTGCGGTCAATACGGACCAGCCGGAAATGCCCGAAAAGGAGTCACAGATGACTGTCATTGACAGTGAATTTATCCTGAAACCGCGCAGCGTCGCCGTTTTTGTGGGAGGCCCATCCTTTTAACAAAATGCCGCGAAATGGAAAGAAAAGCTGATGATGTCTCCACATTATAAGCCAAACATTTCGCGGCAGATTTTTTTCCCGGTCTCTGTGCGGAAAATATTGTCATAGGTCGCCCGGATATGGGCTGTGTCCGTGTTTCCTTCAAAGAGGTTGACCAGAAAATCCGCCTCCACCAGAATCTGATAATCGAGACCGTCGATGCCGGTATAAGTATGATGATGACCGACTAAAAAGCTGACGCGCTCTATCACATCTCTTTCAAATCCCAGCTCGGAGAGCATCTGCTCTGCCAGGGCAGGACCTTCTTTTTCCTGCAATTTTCCGTTTCCGTCTCCGTATTTTTCCAGACACAGCCGGATGCCGATATCGTGCACGATGGCGGCAGCTTCCGTAATGAACAGTGTTTTTTCATCGAGATGCTCGGAAACAGCAATCGTCTTTGCAAAGCTGTGCACCTTCAGAAAATGCTGAATGCGCTCCGGGCTGCCGTGATCGTAGGAAATCATTTTTAAAATAAGCGGTTCTAAAGTCATATGAAGCTCCCTTCTTTGTGTGATACATAAGTCAGTTAAAAACATCATAGCGCGGTTTTCCGGATATTTCAAGCGCAGGAAAACGGTTGACAGTTCTCTGCAGATAAACTAGGATGAAAGAAAGATGTAGGTACATCCATTTTGAAAAACTATCGTGCAGGAAAGTCCCTGCAACTTAAATTCAGGAGGACGCTTGCGATGGATAAAACCGAACGGAAAATGACGAAAATTGCGCGGGAGTTAAATAAGCTGACGGTACAGACGATGAAGGAGGAAGGAATCGGGACGGCGGAGTTCGATTTTATCCATCTGGTGCGGCACCATCCCGGCATCACACAGGCGCAGCTGCGGGAAGAATTAAAGATCGACAAGGGAGCCGCGGCGCGCCGGGCGGCAAGCCTGGAAGCGAAGGGCTACCTGATTCGCCGGGACAATCCGGAGGACAAAAGAAGTCAGCTTTTGTATGCGACAAAAAAGGCGGAAGGGCTGAAAAACTCCAAGGTCAGCATTGAATCGACGTTTTATGAGTGGCTGATGGAGGAACTGGACGAATCAGAAACCGAGCACTTTTGCGAAATGCTGGATCGACTGTATCTGAGATCGAAAAAAGAAAGCCGGTCTGGATTTTTGCAGGTAAAGGAACGGATGGACAGAGGAGAAAAGGATGGCTGAAGGGACGACGATGTGCGACAGGAAAGAATCGGGAATCCGGACTGCCGGGAGAAAACCGGATCAGATCGGGAGCTACTTTGTGACGGAGTGGAAGCCGCTGCTTGCGGTGACGGTTTCCGGCCTGATTTATAATATCGGACTGCTCGCGGGACCGTGGTTTGAAGGACGGCTTGCACAGTGCCTGCTGGATGTATTTACAGGGAAAAAAATTTTTACCGATATGCTGCTTTTGGTGTGCGCGTATGTGGCAGTGATCGGATTCGTGCAGGGCGCGCGCTACATCAAGCGGTTTTATGTGCGCCGGTTTGCGAACGATATCAACCGGAGCATGAAGCAGGTGCTTTACGGGAATCTGGTACATAAAAGTGTAGGTGAGCTGGAAAAAGAGGGGGCCGGAAGCCTTCTGACAAAAGCGGTGTCTGACGTGGATGCGTGCGTAGAGGGAATCCGGAAGTTCACGACGGAGATTTTTGATACCGGTATTGCGCTGCTTGCCTATGCTGCGATGCTGTTGTGGTACGACTGGCGGCTTGCGCTGCTGTGTCTGTTGTTCCCGCCGTTTTCCTATTTGATGGCGGAAAAGATGAAAACCGTGGTAGAGCGCAGCAATGCCGCATATAAGGAGAGCGCCGGACGCTTGAATACAGCGACGCTGGACCGCGCGGGCAACGCGGTGACTTATCGGATTTACGGCTGTGAAAAACAGCGCAGCGGCATGTATGAAAAACAGCTGGACGATTACGAAAAAACGGCAGTCCGTGCAGGGATGCAGGTCGTAGCGATGCCTCCGCTGTATCAGGTGATTTCCATGGGAAGCACCGTGCTGATTTTGTATTTCGGTTCGAAAAATGTGTTAAACAGCGGATGGACGGTTTGGAACATCGCAGCGTTTACGACATTTTTATCCTGCTATGGAAAGCTTGCGGTCAAGTCCTCGAAAGCGGCGAAGCTGTTTAACTCCGTACAGAAAGCGAACGTTTCGTGGAAAAGAATCCGTCCGCTGCTGACAGAGCCTCCGGAAGAAACAGAAGAAAAGACAGCCGGGGCGGTCAGCCTGAAGCTGGATCAGGCGGGCGGCGCATATCCGTGTGGAAAGCAGATTTTTGACGGATTGACGATAAGTGCAAAGCCTGGACAGATCATCGGGATCACGGGTCCTGTTGCGTGCGGCAAATCGACGCTTGGTAAAATTTTTCTGGGAGAAGTGCCTTATACCGGACATGTTTTGTTAAACGGGAAAGAATTATCTGAATATTCAGATAAAGAACGCAGGAGCATGGTCGGATGGCAGGGACACGATCCGGAGCTTTTGGCGGACAGTGTCCGAAACAATGTCGCGCTCGGAGAGGAGCAGATCGACGTCGGCAGGGAGCTTTCGCGCGTCTGTCTGGACCGGGAAGTGTCCGAAATGGAAAACGGCATCGATACACTGGTCGGCAGCCGCGGCGTGCGGCTTTCCGGCGGGCAGCAGGCGAGAACGGCGCTTGCACGGACGCTGTCCCATGCAAAGCCGCTGATCGTTCTGGATGACCCATTTGCGGCGCTGGATCGGAATACGGAGGAGGAGATTTTCCGGGAATTAAAAGCGATGTCAAAGGATCGGATTATCCTGCTGATTTCGCACCGCCTGTATCTGTTTGATCAGACGGATCAGGTCATCTGGATGGAAAACGGACAGACGCAGACAGGAACGCACGAAAAAATGCTGCAGATAGTTCCGGAATATGCAAATTTGTGCAAGGTATGGAAGGAGGGAGCAGACCATGCGTGAGCGTTTGAAAAAAACGATGCCGTCAAAGGCGCATCATGAAATTCTCACTGCGGTGGGATCAATCTGCACACAGAATCTTCTGCTTCCGATTGCATTGGTCATCACCGTAGTCGGCGCAGTCGTCACTGCACTTGTGCCGCCGCTGATTCTGGAAAAAATCGTGGACGAGCTGACTGCGGGAAACCCGATGCCGATTGTACAGGCGTTTTCCTATTTCGGCGTGGTAGCACTGGCGGGATTGCTGGAATCTACGCGGAAGAGCCTTTTGATCGTATTCGGACAGAAGCTGACCCACGGTCTGCGCAGTCAGATGTGCGAAAAGCTGTCGCAGCTGTCCGCAGATACGTTGAGTAAAATGGACCCGGGAACGATCGCATCCCGGTTTGTCGGAGATGTTGATACGCTGGAAACGCTGTTTACCTCCGGTATCATCAGCATGTTTGCAGACGCTTGCACGATGATCGGTATTTACGCAGTGCTCTGGCAGAAAAACCGCGGACTTGCGATTACTCTGCTGGCGATTCTGCCGCTGATCGCACTGTTTACAAGACATGTTCAGAAAAAAATGCTGGCTGCGCAGATGGACAGCAGAAAGGCTGCTGCGCGGACATCGGGTCTTGTGCCGGAGACGATTCATTGCATCCGGATGATCCATGTTTTTGGAAAAGAAGTCTTTATGCGCAAACGTTATGACCGTACGCTTCAGGAGGGATATGCTGCGATGGAGCGTACAAATTTTTACGATGCACTGTATTCTCCGGTTATTTTGATTACAGATGCGCTGGTGACGGGCGTTGTCATGCTGCTGTCGGCTTCGTCCGGCCCGGAAGTCAGAATGTTTTTCGGCATGTCAGTCGGTACGGCGGTTGCGGTAATTTCCTATATTTCGAGAATCTTTTCCCCAATCGAAAGCATTGGCATGGAAATCCAGACGATCCAGGAGGCGCTGGCAGGTGCGAAGCGTGTCGGAGAATTTCTGGAGCTGCCGACGCGGCTGGAAACCTCCGGGGAGGCGGGAGAAAAAGTGATGACAGAGCTTGGCAAAGCCAGCGCAGGCACGGATTCGCCGGTCGCATGCATTTCTCTGGAAGACGTCAGCTTCGGCTATGAAGAGGAAAAGATGGTTCTGGAGCATTTGAGCTTCGAGATAAAAACCGGCGAGCAGGTAACGATGACCGGGCGCACCGGCGCAGGAAAGAGCACAATTTTTAAATTGCTTTTGGGGCTGTATCGTCCGCAAAAGGGCTGCGTAAAAATATATGGACAGGACGCTTATCTGCTTCCGGACAGTATCAGACGGCGTCTGTTTGGCTGCGTGGAGCAGAGCTTTAAGCGGGTTCCCGGAACCGTTCTGGAGCAGATTACGCTTTCTGATCCGACGATTTCCAGAGAGGATGCGGTCGAAGCGGCGAAGCTGGCAGGACTGCATGAAGTGATTGCCGGAATGGAGCAGGGGTATGATACGCCCTGCACGGATGCACTGTTTTCACAGGGACAGTGGCAGCTTTTGTCCATTGCCCGGGCGGTTGCAGCGAAGCCGTCGATTCTGCTGCTGGATGAAATCACGGCGAACCTCGATGTAGGCACAGAGCAGGAGGTTTTGTATGCGCTCAGGCGCGCCGGAGAAAACCGGACGGTGGTTTCCATTTCCCACCGTTTGTATGAAAAAATGGGCGGCAGGGAGCTTGTAATCGGGTAACCAGTCGCCTCTGCACGGCGGAAACATTCTTGTCTTTTGCCACAGAAATGATATACTGGGACTGAAATGATGTCGGGATCAAAAAGGTCTTTTGTCTCCTATGATACCGGATCAGGCATAAAAGCGATGACAGACAGGAGTGGTATACGATGGACATGCAGGAGAAATACAGACAGCAGTTGGATATTTCCTATTCCTATCATCTGGCGAAACGGATGGAAAAACACCGCACCAACGAAGAACTCGGCTATCGGACGGCGGGGTCGAAGGCAGAGCTTGCAACCGGGGAAATGCTGGAGCAGGAGATGCACACAATCGGTTTTCCGATTATCCATAAGGATGCGATTACAGTAGATGCGTGGGAATTTGAACGCGCGAAAATGACTTTTTTAAACGAAAAAGGCGAAGAGGAAACGATACAGCTTGGCGCGTATCAGACGAATTTTGTGACGGACGGACCGGAGTGCTACTCGGTTGTGTATGCAGGCAGAGGAACTCTGCAGGATTATGAAGGAATGGATGTGACCGGAAAGCTCGTATTAGTGGATATCAACCAGCGGGATGAGTGGTGGATCAATTATCCGGTTTATCAGGCGCATTTAAAAGGCGCGGCAGCTGTCATTGCTGCACAGACGGGCGGCTACGGAGAGGTAGACGAACGCGCACTGAACGCACAGGATATCGCGGGACCGTCGAATGCACCGGCGTTTTCGATTGCCCGGCACGATGCAGATCAATTGAAAAAAATGCTGCAGGGCCGCAGCGAGGTAAAGGTGCTGTTTGACGCTTCGACAAAGGTGATCCCGGCGCAGACGACCTATAACATCGTCGGGGAGATTCCCGGAAAAACGCACCCGGAGCGCAGAATTATGCTTTCCGCACATTACGATTCCTATTTTGATGGTTTTCAGGATGATAACACCGCGATTTCGATGATGCTTTCGATGGGAAAAACGCTGCTGGAAATTGGATATCAGCCCGAAAATACGCTGATGTTCTGCTGCATGGCGTCCGAGGAATGGGGCGTGGCGGACTCGCAGTTCGACTGGTCGACGGGCGCGTATGAACAGGTATTTACGGTGCATCCGGAGTGGCGGGGAAGCGTGATTGCCGACCTGAATTTTGAACTCCCTGCGCTGGCACACGGGACGCGGGCGAGGATTCGGAGCACCTTCGAATACGTTTCTTTTCTGGAAGAATTTCTGGAAGAGCTGCCGAGCCTGACCGGCGCATATCCGGAGGAAACGAGGATTACCGCGCCGATTGAAACCTGGTCGGACGATTTTTCCATTGCGATTGCCGGAATCCCGTCGATGGTAAATGATTTTACGGGCGGAAGCTTTATGGAAACGAACTATCATTCACAGTTCGACAACGACGGCTTTTACGATGAGGATGTTTATCGGATGCACCATGAGCTGTTTGGACTTTTGCTGATGGCGATTGACCGTACGGTTGTTGTTCCGCTGGATTTTTCCAGAGTATTCCGAAAAGCAAGGGAGCGGCTGGACAGCGAATGGTGTGAAAAAACCGGCGCGGACGGACAGCGGCTGTTGCGGGTGTTGGAGCAGGCAACGGCGACGGCGCAACAGCTGTATGCAAAGGTAGAGAAAACGAACCGGAACGCGAGGCACGCTGACGCATCGGCGGCTGGTGTGGAAAATGCATCTGGACTGTGCACGGCGGAGACTGGCGATGCCGGGTCGGTGAACGGAGATTTTACCACATGTGTGCAGGGAACGGACACTGCTGCAGAAGTACCTGCGGCAGACACCCGGAAGCTGGAACGATCGCTTTTACAGGTTTTTCAGCAGGAGCAGGACACCTATGTGCGGATCGACTGGTATGGAAACGTGTTGTTCCCCCATGGAATTTTGCAGGATCGTTTGCAGCTTCTGGAAGGTGCAGTGCGCAATCTGAAAGAGGGAAGGCTCTCGGCGGCATTGCGCAAGCTGTATGAGATCGACAGCAACCGGTACGCATTTTTGTTTGAAGAAGAGGTTTATCGACATTTTACATCGTATGCATTGGATCAGAGCGCAGATCGGCTGAAATGGGGAACCGGAAGAATTATCGGGTTTGAAAACTTTTTCCCGGTTGTGACCGGACTTCTGGAAAAAGAAAAGATGGGCTGCAGTGATTTTACGGAAGAAATTGCACAGCTGGAGGCTGCATATGAGCGCCAGAGCGATTTGTACCGGAAAGAAATCGATACGCTGTGCGTACAGACGGAAAGGATGGAGCGGCTTTTGAGAGAAGCCGGAGTGGAATTTTATGGACAGTGAAAAACTGTATCGGGTACAGGAAGAGGATTTGTCAAAGCTTGAGGAGCTGTTGTGCCGTTCGTTTGCGGCGGACCCGCTGTATGTGGAGCTGATTCCGGATGAAGAGGTGCGAAAACGGCTGATGCCGGAGCTGTTTCAATGCGACCTGACGGAATTTTATGAGACGTGTGAAATTTTTGCAGACAGCAAGGATTTAAACGGCATATTGGTCGTTTCGGATGAAACGGAGCCGTATCATCTGCTGCACCGTTATTTTACGGAGGTGCAGGCGACGCTGCGCACGGAGGGCTATCTGATCCGGGAGGATCACAGCCTGAAGACATTTTTTAATTTCGTGCTCGGCAGGGATTACCTGAATTCCAGCTGGACGGATCAGCTGCATCAGGATCGGAGACTACATATCATTTATCTGGCGGTTGATCCGGAAATGCAGCATCACGGAATCGCGGCGACGCTGGTGGAAGAGGCAGTTGCATACGCGGAACGCAACGATTTGATGATTTCGCTGGAAACCCACAATCCGCGTAACGTTGCGTTTTATCAGCAGTTCGGGTTTAAGGTGTACGGAGTCGTGGAAAAGCATTTTTCCCTGAAACAATATTGTCTGGTGCGGGAAATCCAGGCGTAATATTCTAACAGTTCATCGCGCCATTTCATTCGCAAAAGCGCATCTTCGATGCTTTCCGCTGCTTCGCAGCTCCTTTTGCTCATGAAATGGCGCTCCCTTCGTAGTTTCCTGGGAGCAGATTTTCCCGCAAGCGCGAAATCTGCTCCCAGGAAGCTACGAGTGAACTGTAGTACCATATTTGGATCGGCTTGAAAGTCATACCGTTTACGGTATTCCCTTTCAAGCCGATTGTGCTATATAATGAGCACGAAAGAAAAACAAGCGACGCTGAAAGCGGCATTTGTTTTTCTCGTGCCATTAGAGAACGAGCAGCCTGCGGAAGCAGGCGGTAAAGCGCGTCAGCGCGGGCTCGTGATCGAAGGAGAGAAGCGCGAGCGGGGACAGCCGGGCTGTTCATCGCAAAGGGCGAAACCGGTTGCTGATAACCGGTTTATTATGTGATAGGAAATTCCTATCACATAAAACGCTCCGCGAGGATGCGCACCTCGCGGAAATGAAGTATATGCTTCGCATACCGCTCGGGCGCGAAAGAGTCGCGAGCGACTCTTTTTCATGACATGTTGGTTTGATCTTGTTATTTCTTTTATTCTTCTGATGTTTCTAGTTCAATTCTACACAAGATTCCAGGCATGTACGCAATTTTTCACAAGGAGGTGATTGAACAGCTGAATAAGGCTTATAAAAGTATATAAATTATAGGTGTATCAGCACAGGCATTACGAAATTGGGATTCTAATGGAAAACTTCATCCGCATCATACTACAACAAGTGGTTATAGGTATTATTCCGATGAACAGCTCAACCAGGTAATGAATGTAAAGCCTAAAAACCGCATTATCATTGGCTATTGTCGTGTTTCAAGCCACAAACAAAAAGATGATTTAGAACGACAGATTGAGATTATTGACAATACTGAAGAATCTGAGCAACAAGAACTCGTTGAAGATTTAGTACAGATAATCACAGTATTTAGCTGCAAGTTACAAGGAAAACGAGCGAATAAAGCGAAGAAACTTATCCGAGAATTGATGCAGGAGGAGACCGATGGTAAAAGCCATAAAAGTAATGTTGATCCCAAATAATGTACAACAAACTAAGCTGTTTCAGTACGCAGGTGCTTCAAGATTTGCTTATAACTGGGCTTTGGCCAGGGAAAAGGAAAACTATGAAAAAGGTGGCAGATTTATTCCAGATACGGAGCTTAGAAAAGAATTTACAAGGCTTAGAAATTCTGATGAATATGCATGGCTGCTAAACGTTTCAAATAATGTAACTAAGCAGGCAATTAAAGATGCCTGCTCAGCCTATAAAAACTTTTTCAAGGGTTTACAACGGTACCCAAGGTTTAAGGCGAAAAAGAAATCAATGCCTAAATTCTATCAAGATAATATCAAGATACAGTTTCGTGATACGCATGTTAAATTTGAAGGATTTTCTTTCAGCAGGAAAGCTAATAAACAAAAGCTGAACTGGGTAAAACTTGCTGAACATGGACGTATTCCCACAGATGCTAAATATAGGAATCCGAGAGTATCCTTTGATGGATTGAATTGGTGGATTAGCGCATGTGTGGAATTCCCAGACTGCAGGGACAGGTCTAATCATGATGGAATCGGTATAGACCTTGGAATTAAGAATTTGGCGATATGTTCTGATGGTAACACCTACAAGAATATAAACAAAAGCCAGACTGTTAAGAAGCTGGAGAAATGCAAGCGTAGATTGCAACGCAGCGTATCTCGTAAATATGAACACAATAAGAAAGGAGGAAGTTACTGTAAAACTAACAATATAGTAAAAAAAGAAAAACTTTTACTTAAAGTAAATCATAGATTAGCAAATATCCGAAAAGATTATTTGAATCAGACCACATCTGAAATCGTAAATCGAAAACCAAGATTTATCTGTATCGAAGATTTAAACGTTAGTGGGATGATAAAAAATAGACATTTATCTAAAGCGGTTCAGAATCAGGGATTCTTTGAATTTCGTAAACAGTTGGAATACAAGTGTAATGATAGAGGTATTCAGCTCATTGTGGCTGATAGATTTTATCCATCATCCAAACGTTGTAGTTGCTGTGGGAAAATAAAAAAGGATTTGAGATTATCTGATAGAACATATAAATGTGAATGTGGAAATGTTATAGATAGAGATTTCCAGGCATCACTAAACCTGAAGGCTTATGGAGAACAATTTGCAAGCTAACACTTAAATGTTAATGCAAATATGTACGGATGCGTTAATTCGGAATTTACGCCTATGGAGAGTACAAGAACTTGTGAGTAGATAGGTATTTATGCCATCAAAAGCATACTCGTTGAAGTAGGAATGAAACATAAAAGTTTATAACTTTTTATAAGTTTTCAGTAACGGGCGAATGGACGACACACAAAAAATGGAATATGCGAGGGCGTTTCTGCAAAAGGAGGTAGAGTCGGAATTTCCTTACCCGTTTCAGATTCTGACGGAGGAGGACAGTTTTTTATTCTGCTTTAAAAATGGATGCAGGGACTGCTGTGCCCGTTTAAAGGCGACAAAAGGGATGCTCGATAGGCTCTGCAGCGGGGATAAAAAGGTGCAGAAGCAGGAAAAAGAGCGGGTGCTTCGGGTTCTTGAGGCAGCAGTGGAAGCGCAGGAAAATACGGCTCTTTCAGAAAAAAGTGAGTACGGAAAAATGAAAAATATGCTGATTCTTCGTCCGCTCAATCTGGATTTTTACCGAAGCGAGCTTGTAAACGTGCCGTATATCCGCATCGGGGATGTAGCGCTGGTGCTGTACTGCGTTTTATCTCATCTGGGAGGAGATTATTTTACGACGAAGGTGTACCGGGATCAGGTTCAGAAATGGATGGTCCCCGAAGCGGAGGTAATGCGGGCAGCGCTGGTCAATACGAGCTTTTTGTATCCGCCGCGGCTGTATTCAATCCAGTGCCTGATGGGCTGGGACGGAAAGCGGTACGAGAACGGCATTTTTATGGGGGAGGACGACGAACAGAAAATCCCGCCGGGCATGCGCAGCTATCTGTTGACAAATACGCTGGAAATCAACGGAGCGATTGCCGTTTTTTATCCGGGTGTTGCGGAGAAAATTGCGCAGGATCTGGGCGGTGACTTTTATATTGCGTTTACGAGTATTCATGAGGCACAAATTCATGGCGTCGGAATGATTTCTCCGGAAATAGTGGAGTACAGTTTGCAGGAGACGAACCGGGAATGTACCAGACCGGAGGAGGTTCTGTCCAATCATGTATATCTTTACAATCAGGAGAAAAAGACATTTTCAATGCTTATGGACGGCGATTTTCTGGAGGTAGAACATGAAGAATAGACGGGGAGAGTATCTGTATTTTTGCAGCGCAGAGCAGGACAGTCTGTATGCGTTGACGCTTTTTCGGAAAAAAGAAAAACAGGGAACGTTAAACGTACAGGAGACAGGATTGCTTCTCTGCATGGAACAACGCGCCGAAGACAGCTGGATTTATTTGATGCCTGCGGCGGTCTATGCGGCTGCCAACCAGAAAGGTGCGAGAAGCTGGATGAACCGGCAGAAGCAGGAGAAAATAGATCTCTGGAATGAGAAGGGGATTGCATGGATGCGCCGATATCCGGTATTTTTGGAGCAGTTTGGATGGAAACAGCGGCGCTACGCGATTCTGGCAGCGGGAATTTTTGAGCAGCTGGAAGAGGAATCCATGGACGAGTTTGAAAAAGGAAAAAATCAGGTTTGCCATTTTTTACAGGGAAGCTGGGGATTTCTCTGGAAGCGTATGCAGCAGTGCGACAGGCTGAGTGTGCAGGAATGGAAAGAAATGAAAGCGCCGTGGAAGGATTCTGTGCGGATGGACTGCGCGATGTCCGGCATTCTTTTATTGATGGCACAGCTTCTGAAAAAAGAACTGGAAGAGCGCGACCGGCTCTGCGTGGGATTTATGAAGCTGCAGCAGTTCACACAGGAGAGCCTGCGAACAAATGGTATCGCTGCGAAACAATCTGCAAAGGTATCGGGAGCTGAACCAGTGGATGCATGCGGTACAGAAATCCGTTCTGTGGGCGTTGGTACGAATCCCACCGCGCTTGTCGAAACCGAAAAGATGGGATGGCTGTTCCAGAAATTTCGCAATCCGGAGCGCCCTGCTTATATCCATGAAAAAGGGCGGATTTCCAGTGAATGGCTGGAACAGCTGCATCAGATTATGGAGCTGGCGGGACTTCCGGCAGGAACATTTGAAGCGGTCAGCCTTTCTGCGCAGGAGGTAAACGGCCTTGTAAATCTGATGGGAGAAAAGCTGACTGCGCGCCAGTATATGACGTTTCTGATGTTGTATTCGGTGTCGCGGGAGCTTGCACAGGCAGGGCGCACGGCAGCAGCGCTGCAGTTTATCCAGACATCCCGCCTGAGGGGAGCATCGCCGGCTGCGATGGGGACAGGGATGACAGCGGCGGCACTGATGTCAGGCGGGGCTGGTGCAATGGTGGCGGAGCGAAGCAGGTACGGAATAAGAAAAATGTCAGATGCAGATGGAAATCTGGTGTCTGCAGAGCAGCTGGCTTTGTATACACAGTCCGTGCCGCAGGCGTCACAAAGCAGTTATTGATCGTACGAGGTTCCTTCAGTGTAAGGCGCCTGCGGAATGGAGATTTTTACGCAAGATAGCAGAACATAAACACAAAATGACACAGGCTGCCGGCCATGACGAACAAATGAAAAATTTCGTGTAAGCCGAACATCGGATGCCGTGCGTCAAACAGCGGCAGCCTGAGCGCGTAGATAATGCCGCCTGCAGTATAGATCAGTCCGCCGGCGAGCAGCCATAAAAAGGCGTGAAGCGGAAGCAGGGAAAACAGCTGTCCCAGAACGGACAGGCAGCTCCAGCCCATTGCGATATACAAAACAGAGGAAAACCATTTTGGACAGGTGATCCAGAAGCCTTTGATAAAAATTCCGACCAGCGCGATTCCCCAGACTGCGGCAAGCAGCATCAGACCGGAGGGCTTTGGCAGGGTCAGCAGGCATACCGGCGTATAGGTCCCTGCGATCAGGATGAAAATCATCATATGATCCATTTTCCGAAAGATGCGCAGAACGCGCCCGGAGCAGTTGACAGAATGGTATATCGTGCTGGCGGCATACAATAAAACCATGCTGATCATGAAAACTGTCATTGCAGTGAGGCTTTTTACACCGGAGTGGACAGCTGCGCGGACTAACAGCGGGACCGCTGCGCAGAGAGCGAGCAGCATGGCGATAAAATGGGTGAGTGCGCTTCCGGGTTCCCGAATGGTTATGTTCATAGTAGTACCTCCTCCTTACATTTGGATACAATGGAATGCGTATTTTGCGGGCGTTCTGTGTCATGGATAGCAGAATGCCCGTTTCACAAACAAGATAGTATTACAAAATACTATATGTAGTATTTAAAACTATATGTAATATATGCAGATACTACATTAAAAGTGACAAAATGTCAAGAAGAGATGATAGAAAAAAAGTTACCGTTCACACGCGCCATTCGCAAAAGCGCATCTTCGATGCTTTCCACTGCTTTGCAGCTCTTTTTGCTCATAAAATGGCGCTCCCTTCGTACCCTTCTGAGTTCAGATTTTCGTGCAAGCACGGAATCCGAACCCAGAAGGATACGAGTGAACTGTGACATAAAAAAAGAAACGAGCAGACCGCATTAGCAAATGCCGTACGGTTGTAAACGTCGTTTCCTTTTCTATACTATATGATATTTAAGATGTCGGGGCAAAAGGTCCAGACCTTGATGCCTGACTGGTGGATCCTCCAACACACCTGAATAAGGTGCGGGTTTCAAAAATGATGCAGCTTTCAGTCCTCCTCAATCACCTGGATTTCCAGGTAATCGAAGTCGATTTCCTCCACAAAAGAATCCTGGCGGAAGCGTGTTTTGGCATGGCGGCGGAAATCGTTGATATTGCTGTCGAGCCAGATTGGTTTGCCGAGGTCGAACTGCATGCAGACCTCCTGCAGCGCGTCAAAAACCTTATGGGTTCTGTTTTCTTCGCGGTCGTCGCAGATGACGGTATCGTTTAACATGTGGTTATTCTGAAATGTGCGCGCCCATAAACGGAACATGAAAAATCTCCTTTGTGTGAAAGATGTTTACGTCAGTATAGCATAAATCCCGGAGGAAGTGCATAAATATATTTGTGTAGTGAAAAACCGGAGGAAGATTGGGCGGAATATCTAAAATTTTAATGAAATCCGCCTGTTTCCGCATTGGGTATGCTATAATAAAATTATTAAGAAAAGAGAGGCCGAAGGTATGGAACTTTTATTGGATGCAGAAAGCCAGATCGAAACGTGGCAGGAAGTGATATTGGTTTATAATGCCGCCCTGAAACAGATTAACACGAAGCTGGAAATTTTAAACGACGAATTTCAGCACGTTCATCAATATAATCCGATCGAACATATTAAATCCAGAATTAAGACTTCGGAGAGTATCGTAAAGAAGCTACGCAGGCATGGATATGAATCCACGATCGAAAATATGGTGAAGTATGTCAATGATATTGCGGGAATCCGTGTAATTTGTTCTTTTACATCGGATATTTACAGAATCGCGGAGATGATTCGACTGCAGAATGATATTCATGTCATCGCAGTCAAGGATTACATTCGCCTGCCGAAGGCGAGCGGCTATAAAAGCTATCATATGCTCGTGACCGTTCCGGTATTTTTGTCTGACCGCACTGTTGATGTAAAGGTGGAGATTCAGATCCGTACGGTAGCGATGGATTTCTGGGCGAGCCTGGAGCACAAGATCAATTACAAATTCGAGGGCAATGCGCCGGAGCATGTCAAACGAGAGCTGATCGAATGTGCAGGTATGGTATCTGCACTGGATAACCGGATGCAGGAGCTGAACGAAGAGATTAAGGCATTGAGCAAGGAAGACGCGGATGGAGCCTGACGGTCAGACCGATCCTGTCAGAGTTCGCTCTATTCATGACAATAGAATGCTCGCAGAGCGTGCATTCTATTGTTTTCGAAAAATTTTTAGGGTATTGAGGCAGTTCGGACGCGGATGCGATCGGGCTGCTTTTTTATTGGATCGAAACTGCGTTTCGATCCAATAAAAAAGCTCCGCGAAGATGCGCACTCGGCGCAAGGGTAGATGGTTGCTGAAGCAACCGCGCCTCGGCGCGAGAATGTGCCAAGGCACATTCTATTTTATCGGCTAGAAACTGCGTTTCTATCCATTAAAATCCAATGAAAAAAGCTCCGCGAGGATCGCACTGCGGCGGAGAGGAATAATGTCGCTTACGCGACCCGCCGCAGGCGGAGAATCCTGCTAG